>ULMV01039993.1_pt1 | contig 12023 bp, 9 predicted proteins | sample 1951751 | NCBI WGS metagenome assembly ULMV01 (sample SAMEA4835560, study PRJEB28245) | human gut metagenome | biome: gut microbiome; material: fecal sample | place: Denmark | collected 2008 | reverse complement strand
CCGCCGCGACTACTACCACGTCGGCGTCGTCATGCAGACGAACCCACTGCGGATTCTGCACTGCTCCGGCGGCGGCGTGAAAGCGGACACAAGCGTGAGCCGCTGGCAGTTCCACGGGATGCTGACGATGTTCGCGGAGCGGATGGGGCTGATGCAAATCGGCGATTCCGGCGACGCGGTGAAAGGGCTGCAAAGCGCGCTGATGGCGGCGGGATTCCCCCTGCCCCTGCACGGCGCGGACGGCAATTTCGGCGCGGAAACCGAGCAGGCGCTCCGCCAATTCCAGCAGAAAAGCGGACTTGACGCATCCGGCGCGGCAGACGCGGAAACGCTGGCGGCGCTCCGGCTTTTGAACGGATAAGCAAGCAGGGCAGTCCGCTTTTTATGCCGACCGCCCTGTGTTTTGATGCAGTTTTGCTAGAGTGTGTTTCTAAAATGAGACCGGTGCAGTTTCGAGCAGATTTTCTTGCAATTCAAGGATGAAAACCGAAGGTTTACTGGCGGTAAATCGAGGTTTGAAGACGCAGAAGTGCAAGAAAAGATGCCGAAAATGCTGCCGGGCGAATTTAGAAACACACGCTAATTATGCCAGCTTGTCCGCCGCCGAACGGCACGCCGCCAGCGCGTCGTCATCCGGCGCGTCCTGGCAGATGACCGTATCGACGATATTCAGCTCCGCGTTGTCACGCTTCCAGATATCCATCCACTCGCCGCCGCCCCAGCCGTAGCTGCCGAACAGCACCACCTTCTTGCTGCCCAGCACGGGCGCAACCGCGTTCCACATCGGCTCGAACTCGTCCTCTTCCAGCTGCTCCGCGCCCATTGCGCTGCATCCGAAAGCGAACGCGTCGTAGTTTGCCGCCTTATCGGCAGTAAACTCGCTCGCAGCGAAGAGATCCGCGTGCGCCTGATTTGCAATGGTCTCCGCCATCTGCTGCGTGTTGCCCGTGCCCGACCAGTAAATAACCGCAATCTTGCTCATGAGAAAAACTTCCTTTCAATGTCGTCCTATTTTCAAGCGAGGATGAGCAGATGGCTCAGGCGGATGCAGAAAATAGGAAATTATGCGCGAACGGTCAGCCGTTCAAGCGGCCATCCGGCGCGGAAAAGCGTCTGGTATGCCGCGCGGCACGCCTTGTAGCGCTGGAAAACGCGCATTGCTTCACACTCGTTCGTGTATGCCTTCCAGCATCCGCTGCATCGGCAGCCGCGCCCGCCGTCGCGCATAAACGCGATGACGTCGCTGAGGGGATAGCCGAGGAAGACGCCGATTTCGTGCGGGAAGCAGGGCGATTCCGCCAAGCGCTGCCGCAGGAACGCCAATGCGCCATCGGGGGATGTGTCCCCGTAGCCCATTGCCCGCAGAAACGCCTGAACATCCGCCTGTGCAAGCAACGCCGCGAGCGCCTCCTGCCGGTAGACGTACACCAGCGCTCGCTCCTGCTGCACTCGCAGGATGCTCAGCGACACGCCGCGCGATTCAAGCGCTGCCTGCACGCGCTGAAATTCCGCCCGAAAGCCCGTCGCATCCGCGCAGGACGAGGTGAACAGGCTGCCGACCTTCATATTCGCCAGCGTCGGGGAGCCGTGGTCAATCAGCGCGCGTTCCAGCATGATGGTGTCCTCCTGCATGTTAGTTTTGGCTAACGCAGATATTCTACATGATAGCAGGCAGTTTGTCAAGCGAAAAAGTTAGAAGATACTAACTTTTTTGACGCAAAAGCAACGAAAAAGCTGCCTCCGATGCTTTCAGAGGCAGCCTGTTTATTTTTTGGGGGATTACACCGTCCCGCACGCATCCGCGTAGAACGCGTTCATCGCGTCCTCCGTCGGGAAGTTCGCGACGTACATCATGTTGCCCATCGCGCCCGACAAGGCGTCCGGCACGCGGCCGACCATCTTCATCTGCGCGGCGTACTTCGTCATCAGCTGCTCGTGCGACAGACGGAAGTGCTTGCCGTCGCGGCGACCCGCAAATGCGCAGAAGGCGTGCTCACCCTGCGGCATCAGCGTGCTGTCATAGGCAATCATATCCGCCCAAATCTTGTATACGTCGGTCGAGTTGGAAAAATTCATCATGTCCGGCGAGAAACCGCCGCACGGCCGCATGTTGACCTCCAGCGCAACCACGTCGCCCTTCTTGCCCATCGACGGCTGATCCTCTGTCAGACGGAAGAACTCGAAGTGCACGAACCGGCTGCGCACGCCGAAGGACTTCACCGTCGCGCGGCCCGCCTTGCGGACATCATCGTGCAAATCCTTGACGATGTAGTACACGGAGTTGTCGTCGTTGTTCACAATGTCCATGATAGAGACGGGACTGACGTTGCCCGTCTCGAAAATCGGCTCGCCCTTGCTGTTGATGATGGCGTCGTAGCTGTTGACTTCGGCGTGGATAAACTCCTCCATGATATAGGAAACTTCCAGCTCTTTGACGATGAGGAAGTGGCGGAGGTCATCGTCGCTGGACAGCTTGTAGGTGTGGGACGCGCCCACGCCGTTATCCGGCTTGACAATGACGGGGTAGCCGACTTCGCTGATGAACGCTTTGCAGCCGTCGAAATTATCCACCATATGGTAGCGCGCCGTCGCGATGCCGACCTTCTGATAGTATTCCTTCATCTTGGACTTGAACTTGATACGCGGCATATCGCTGACTTGGAAGCCGCTGGTGATGTGGAAATCGGTGCGGAGCATGGCGTCGCGCTCCAGCCAGTATTCGTTGTTGCTCTCCAGCCAGTCGATACGGCCGTATTTGCTGATGAAGAACGCGACGGCGCGGTACACCTCGTCGTAATTCTCCATGCTGCCGACCTTGTAGTATTCGTGGAGGGCGCTCTTGAGTTCGGGCAGGAGGGTATCATAGGGCTGATCGCCGATGCCGAGGACGCGCAGCCCGTTATTGCGCAGCTGACGGCAGAACTGCCAGTAGTTGACGGGGAAATTGGGGGAAATGAAAACGAAATTCTTCATGGTTTGATTCATCCTTTTGTTTTTACTGAACCGAAGGTTCATTGGATAAACACGCGGGCATTGCCTGAAAGTGTTACCAACTCAATCGCGAAATGGGTGTCGAGAGGGTCGAAGACCCTTCGTGGGTGCAGGGCAAATGAAACGGGACGAAGTCCCCCTGCCGGAGTCCAGAGGCAGAGCCTCTGGCGCCTCCCCTCATAAAATGTGCGGGACATGATAAGCCACTTGCTGATACCACCAGTCCCAGTCGTGCTTCACATCGTAGCCCCAAATGTCGAACCAGACGTGAATGTCCTTCTGCGCACAGATGTCGCGCAGGCGGAATGTGCTCTCCGGCACTTCCCACGCGCCCTGCCCGACGACAACCACCGCCTTGTGGTCGTTGTACAGGCGAATAAACGGGTGGTCGGGTGAAATTCCGGCGAGATAATCCACCGGAGAATTGGCGTACACCAGCTCATCCATGTAGCCGGGGAAGCCGTATTCGCTGGTGTAAATGCCGCTGAGCGCCAGCAGCCCGTCGAACGTCTCCGGGAAGCGGAAATACAGGTTTGCCGCGTGCGTCGCGCCCAGGGAGCAGCCGAACGCAATGATGCCCGGCGTGCCGTCCCAGCCATTGCGGTCGTTCGTCATGGACTGGATGAACGGCGCAACCTCGCGCACGATGTAGTTCATCCACGCTTCATGGCGGCGGATGCGGTCGTGCGGGTCGTAGGACGCGGAATACGTCTCCTTATCCAGCGTGTCGATGGAAAAGACCATGCACTGCCCGGATTCAATCCACGGTGCCCATGCGTCGGTCATGCGGTAGTTCTCGAAGTCGAAAAAGCGCCCGTCTTGGCAGGGAATGAACAGCACTGGGCGGCCGGCGTGGCCGTACACCTTGATTTCCATCTCTCGCCCGACGGAGGGGCTGTACCATTTTGTGTAATATGTCTGCATGGGTTGCGCCTCCTATTATTCGCGATTGTAGAACAGAATGTGCATGAAGAAGGGAATCTGCTCTTCCCAGCAGGCTTCGCAGTGGTCGCCGTTGGGGACGATGCGGCTCGTCAGCAGCACCTGCTTTTCCAGCAGACGGCTCGTCACGGCGGCGTACTGCTTGCGCATGTTGTCGTGGTGCGCCATCTCGCGCGAACCGTAGTCCATATAAATCACGGTGTCCGGGGCAAATTGCGCGTCGCGAATCAGGCGGTCAAGGCTGCGCGTGGCGAACCAGATGCTCGGCGAAAGGCACGCCGCGCGCGAATACACGTCGTTAAACGCCGTCACCGCGTACAGGCTCATCAGCCCGCCCATGCTCGACCCCGCAACCCACGTCGTTTCGCGCCCCGGCAGCGTCGGGTACTTTTCGTCAATCATGCCTTTCAGCGTATGCGCGAACCAGTCCATCGTCGTGCGCCCGCGCCCGCGGATGTAGCCGAGCTTCGGGTCTTCAAACGTGAAGGGGGAATATTCGCTCAGCCGCCCGTTATTCGGCGAATGGTTGCAATCCACCGCAACGACAATCAGCGGCGTGTTTGTCGATTCAAGATATTCCTTCATTCCCCAGCACTTCCCATAGGTCGCGTCGGAATCGAAGAAAACGTTATGACCATCGAACATGTACAACACAGGATAGCGCGCTTCGGGGTTCTCCTGCGCTTCATCGGGGACGTACACATAGACGGTTCGTCCCTCGCGCCCGCTCAGCTTCGGGATGGGGGTTGTCCATTTTTCAATCATGATGCTTATTCCTCGGTGTTGGTGTTGGGAAATGAAATTTTCCCAACGATAGTGTAGCACAGCGCGAAACAGAACTCAACCGTTTACACCGGAAAAAACAAAAAAAGGGCATTTTCGGCGGATTCAAGCGGGGCAACAGGCAGTTGCTTGCGCAGGAAAAGCGAATGTGATATAGTAAGGGCGAGGTGATGATACATGCCGTTTGATTCCCAGCAGTTTTTGCAGGAATTGCAGGCGATAATGCAGCAGCAGCGCCCGCCGCGCCCGGATTCATACAGCGCCGCCGACAGCGCAGTGCAAATCCACCCCTATATGGAGGGCAAAGAGCCGCGCCACGCTTTCCCTACCTTCCTCGACGACCATCAGGTCATCCTGTTCGGCGGCGGCATCAGGATTTTTGATACGCAGAAGGGCAAATTCGTGCAGACCATCAGCCGCCTTCGCAATGCGGAAATCGCGCTTTCGCCCACGAAAAGCAAGATTTTTCTCGTCAACGCAACCGCCAAAGACGTGGTTGTGTGTGTCCTCTACGAGCGAATCGACGGCGTTTTCACCGAAAAGCATCGGACAAGTATCAAGGGTGTCAACACGGACGGCGGCACGCCGTGTTTCAGCAGCGACGAAAAATACGCGTATTTCTGCACGGCGTTCCACCGCGTGTGGCGCTATTCGGTTGAAGACGGGACATGCGCGTGCATCTACGAGCGCGAATATGCCGACCAGTTTCTCAATCTGGATGTGTACGCCGACCAGCTGCTCATCATGTTAGGCGCTTCCCGCGCCATCAACCATCGCGGGATTGACGTGCTGGACAAAGACGGGCATTGCCTGAAGTCCCTGCGCTATCCCGATGGTCAGGAGGCGCGCAGAACGGTTGAGTATGCCAAATGGCTGAATGCGGATGAAATTCTGATGATTTTCACGCGTTCTTACACGGAACCGTACGATGATTATCAGGTGCTTTCGTGGCGCACCGCCGCGTCGATGGAAGGGACTGCCGCGGATGACTGGAAGGTTGAGCGCACCGGAAGCAACTTTTCCGAGATTTTCCTCTCGCCGAAACGGAACTATGTTGCGTATGTATGGTTCTACATGGGCAACGACAAGCCCCGGTACACCATCAGCGTGTACCGAATGAAATCGCGGCAGAAGCTGTGCGAATTTAACGTGAAGCATCTTTATTATATGGATTTTGCTTTTTCGGATGACGACCGGCACTGCTTCCTCTGCGCGAGTACTTGCTATCTTGTGGATTTGCCCGCGTCGGATGAAATTTAATTCTTCTGCACGTTCGGTGGATTCGGACGGGGCAACAAGCAGTTGCTTGCGCTGAAAATGCGGATGTGGTATCATCATGGCAAGGAGGATGATTCCAATGGAAGCCAAAGACATGCTTCTGAAGCTGCGGACAGAACACGGGCTGTCGCAGGAGACGCTCGCGGAGAAGCTGTTTGTGACGCGCCAAGCCGTGTCCCGCTGGGAAAGGGGAGTTTCCCATAGTTAAAGATACCACACCAAACATAACAACACCACGCTTATACGGGACTTAGCACACCCCAAAAGAACATACAGAAATCCCCCATAAGCAACAAGGTTTGCTTTATGGGGGATTTCTTGTTTTAATTGTCGTTTTTGATATTATTCAACAGTCTCAATAGAATCCACAATGCTCATTCTTGCAATAGAACGCAGAGGAATTGCCGTTGCAAGCAGGCAGGCCACAATAGAAATAATCGCAGCTTCCACAATCGCCATAACCGGAACAGCGACAAGCTGTAAAGCATCGGTCTGTGCTGCTCCGACAAAGATACAGCAGACATAGCCAAACACTGCTCCAATCACTGACGCAATGATACCGTAATAAGCGCCCTCCCACAGAAATGTTTTATAAAGGCTTGCGGCACTCATTCCAATAGCCCGCTGCATCCCGATTTCACCGACACGAGTATGAATATTGCTGTAAACGGTATTGATGATGTTCAGGATGCCAATGATACCGATAAAGATGATAAGCACCCAGCACAGCATTTTGATCTGTTCAAAGCTTTCTATCATCTCATTGCTGCTTTGGAGATAGGAAAGCCAATGTGTTCCTGGATAATTGCTGCACCAGCTATCCAACCAGCTTTCAAAGGTATCTGTATCGGCGTTATCCTGTAATGTAGGATAGACTTCTGAATAACTGTCGTTTCCGAGCAGTGAACAGTATATTTCGTCATTCACGATGAGTTGAACACCATTCGTAAAGCCATCATTATTGATTGTGATTGCTGTATCGATCAATCCTAATACAGGAAGTGTTCTGTCTCCCAGTTGAATGGTATCACCTACGGTAAGATCAGTCTGCTGAACAGTTGTATCTCCATAAGAAAAGGCAATGGGATTTTTTACAAGGCAGCCTGTTCCATCTTTCAAAGCCTGTTTATCCTGAGCAGACAAGTTAGGAGCATAGATTTGTAATTGTGCTTCATCCACATTTACAAGCTGCAAGGTTTCATGGCTCTGTACGGAAAGATCAGTTTCAAAGGGCAGTATATCACCGGCACCTGGCATAAATACAGAAAGCCGTGTAGTGGAAACACTTTCTACTGCGTCATTTTCCGCTAATGTTTTTACGGCTTCTGATGGGATGCCAACGGTTTCATTGGTAACTGCATAGTCGCTGAAATACATGTCCTGAACGGAACTGCTGGCATCAAGCAGCCCTGTAAAGCTCTGCAAGGCAACAAATACGGTAATACTCATAACCAAAGACAGAATGGTAACTGCTGTTCTTCCACGCCCTCGTTTTAGGTTGAGCCTTGCATAATAGGCTTCAAAATTACGGATGTTGCGGTTCCTTTTTATCCTGCGTTTGATTTTCACAGTCTGCCCCGACATAGCAACAGTAGGAGATACATGGGATGCGTACCGGGCAGCAGGAAAGGCAGCCAGCAGAGCAAACAGAAGTATGACTGCGATACTGGCAAAGAGCATCGGTAGTTTTACCGTACTGGCGGTGTTGATTGCAGAGTTCAATTCGGAAGTGCTGTTTGCCATGAACAGATCGGGATTGAGAAGCCCCGTAGCCGCAATCAATACACCTTTTGCCGACAATATACCGAGCAGCAATCCGATAGGAATACCGGCTCCACAGAGAATCAAAAGCTGCAAAGAAACCAAACGATAGATTTGCCCTCGTTCTCCACCAATCGCACGAAGTGTTCCGTATTCTTTGATGCGTTTTGTGATAGAGATTTTCAGAATGTTGTAGATTACCAGCCCAGCCGCCAGCAAGACCAGAACACCCACCAAAATACACGCCGCAGTCATAAATGAAAATCCCGTACCGGTATCGCTGTCTGCCGCTTCATCATAGGAAATACCAATAGCGTCAAGCAAAACCCAGTTATATTGGATATACCGTTCATCCACGTTCAAATCTTCTGCGAGAGCATAAATGATGCTTTGAAAATTTTGCTTGTCATAAGTCTTAAAATCTGTGGAATAAAGCAGATACTCTTCTGGCAACAGTTCTTCTGCGGTTCCCTCACCGACAATCCCCTCAACCGTACCAGATGCGTAGCCGATATAGCTGCTTTCCAGAATGCCCGTCAATACAAAATCAGCAGAATATTCTAACTCTGACAGCGATCCATCCATAACGGAAACACTCAAATCCAGAGAAACGGTATCGCCAATTACAGCGTCCAATCCAAGATATTGAAGCGCATCCTCCGACAGGGCAATCTCAATCGCTTCCTCTGGTAATCGTCCCTCTTTTACGTTTCCGATTGCCGGGTACATAGATAATGCGTTATCGTGATATTCCCGAAGATATAAAGATAAACTACTGTTGCCTAATGGTGTGCTGCCGATAAAGATCGTATCGCCTACATCATATAGGCGATCATCTTCATGCAGCTTTTGCGCTTGTTCCTTGCCAAGCTGATGAAAGGTTGCATAACGGTTTCCGTTCAGACCCGCCGCCTGCTGAATACGCATGGATTGCAATATACCAATAGACTGACCGATCACTGTCGTCATAATCGTGGACATGATAACTGCAACCAAGATCAGGATTGCCGTGATTTTCTGTGCTTTCAGTTCTTTCCATGCAAGAGCTAAATAAGATTTCATCTTGCTGTCACCTCCGAAAGAACACCGTCCACAATTACAAATTGCCGGTCTGCCATTCTTGCAATGCGGCTGTCGTGAGTGATGATAACAAGCGTTTTCCCCATCTTTTTCCATATGCTTTGCAGCATTTCCATAACCTCGCCGCCGCTCTTGCTGTCCAGATTTCCAGTCGGTTCGTCAGCAAAAATAATATCCGGCTTTGCGATCAGGGCGCGGGCAATCGCTACACGCTGTTGCTGACCGCCGGAAAGTTCATGGGGCAAATGGGTCAGCCGTTCACGAATACCTAACAAATCCGTAAGCTGATTTAGATATACTTCGTCCGGCTGCTTTTTGTCCAGAAGCAGGGGCATGATGATGTTTTCTTTTGCGGTCAGCACAGGGAGAAGATTGAATTGCTGAAAGATAAATCCGATGCGCCGACGGCGAAATGAGGACAGTTCTTTGTCATTAAAACGATAAATGTCTTTTCCATCGTATGTCAGACTGCCGGAAGTCGGCTTGTCCAGTCCAGACAGCAGGTGGAGCAAGGTACTTTTGCCGCTGCCAGATGGTCCCATAATAGAAATAAAATCGCTGGATGCAATTTCAAGGTTGACTTTATCCAACGCAACGACACGGCTCTCGCCGCTGCCGTAGATTTTCGATAGTTCCTTTGCTTCAATGTTCATAAAAAACACTCTCCTTGTTTATAATATAAGGAGAGTGTAAAACAGAAATCTCAAAAAACGCTCAAGGTTTCTGATTTATTTGGAAAGAAGCAGTAGCCGTTGCGCCATAACTTTTGCTGTTTTCCAGTGTAAGTGTTCCTCCATGCTTCAGACATAGTATCTGGCTGCTGTATAGCCCCATACCAAAGTGTGCGGAGTCTTCTTTCATTTTTCCAAACGGTTTCGGGCCGCTTTGTATTAACTCCACAGGATAGCCTGGCCCATCGTCTGTAACTGATAGATGCAAGAAGTTTCCTTTCCGTTCCAAATGAATTTCAATTTTACTCTTTGCAAACCGAGCCGCATTTCCAATTAGATTTTCAGCAACGGTTAAAACCAATCCATGATCTAATTGTATTGTCCCCTTATCAGGTGCGGAAACAGACGGTTCTAATGCTCCTGCAAGAATTTTTGCTGTTTCCTCTAATTCAGAATGTAGCAGTGAATAGGAATACTCGTTTATCCGCACCGGCATTTGTTCTAATCGTTGGATGCTACTCATAGCTTCTGCATACTGTTCAATCCGTAATGTATAGCTTTCCAATCTGTCAATGGCTTGTTCATCTGCTGTTCCCTGCCGCAGTAATTTTATAGTTCCCTTTAAGACCGTGATCGGATTGCGCAAGTCATGGGAAAAGGCGGCATTTAGCCTTTTCCGTTCTTCTGCCTGCCGCCACAGTTCCTGATTTGATTTCAGAAGTTCTTCGCGCATAGTATCAAAGGCGGTGCAGAGCTGCCCCAATTCATCATCAGAATGGACAGGCATAGAAAAGTCAAGGTCATGGTTCCGAATCCGTGAAATCCCATTCCGTAGCGTGGAGATCGGCTGTTTCAATTTGATATGATAATATAATATGCCGGATAGAGCCAGCCCGCCCATAGGGAGAACAATGCAGGACACAATTTGAATGATTCCAAGCATGGACAATATATTTTGCTGGGTCTCTGTGGGGGTTTCCATTTTAACGATTGAACCGTCTGCTAAAATTTCTATTCCACCGGAGGGAAAGTTGCTGCTGATTGAATTGCATATCATAAAGACTAAGCCTAACATCAGGAGAGCCACCAAAACACAGGAAGCAGATAGGACGAGAAAAGTTTTCTTTAATTCCATATTTTTCAGACGTTCCACCGATAACCACACCCCCAAACTGTATCAATATAACTGTGAAGCGTACAAGCAGCCAGCTTCGCCCGGATTTTCCTGATATGTTCCATGACAGTATCACTGTTACCCTCGCCGTCAAGTCCCCACACTGTTTCATAAATACGCTCCCGGTCAAATACCTGTCCGGCATTCAGCGAAAGCAGCTCCACAATATCAAATTCCCTTTTTGATAAAGCAACAGGTTCACCCGCCACTGTGACGGTTCGGGCTGAATAATCAATCGTCAGTTCACCAAAGAAGCGAATTGTCGCTTTATTCCTGTGTCGCTGCTCCCTCCTCAGATGTGCGGCAACTCTCGCCCCTAATTCGTCCAAATCAAAAGGCTTAATGATATAATCGTCGGCACCTGCCTGAAAGCCGATGATTTTATCGGCAGATTCGACCCTTGCCGTCAAAAAAAGAATGGGGCAAGTAATAAGCTCCCGAATTTTCTGACAAAGGGTCAATCCGTCTATGTCCGGCATATTGATGTCGAGCAGGATTAAATCGGGCTGTCTTGCTAATTTTTGAAGTGCTTCATTTCCGCAATAAGCGGTCAACACCTCATATTGAGAAGAAAAATAACTCGCCATCATATCTACAATTCCCGGTTCATCATCAACAATAAGAAGCCTTTGTTTCATGCTATCATCTCCATTTGCAATTCATAATATTTATCGTAACAGCCAAATCTCAAAAAACGCTCAAACTTTTGCCGTCAGGAAAGTATAAAATCAATAGACTGATAAATTTATTATAATATTACTCTGCTGATACAGCCAGTCCGTAAATTCTTTCGGGCTGGCTGTCTTTTCTTTTACAGCCTTTTTTCTCTTCAATGCTTCTTTCTTGAACGCTTCAAAAGCAGTCAGCATTTCTTCCAGCTGGTCAGCCGGGAATCCCGCTGTCCTCTTCGCTTTGTTGATCTTATTGCGCCAGTTCTGGCATTCATTTTTATAAAGCAGGTCATAGTTATTTTCTCTTGCCCTCTCGTCAAATTCCCGCTTGTTTTGAAGCGCCTGTGCTTTTCGGCACTTATCGCTGCACAACTCATACCGCTGGCTCTTTGCCAGAAAATATTTTCCACAAACCTTGCACCGCCGGAAGCAAAGCCCCCAGTTATTCAGCCTGTTCAGATAATAGGTAATCAACGGGTAGAGGGACGCATAGGCAGACACACATTCTTCTGTGCGCCGGTTGTCCGGGAACCAGAGGTCAAGCCGGGTATCTTCTGACGGTGCGCCTTTGAAATAAAGGCTGCCAGCTTGAAATTGTTTCGGTTTTCCTGTCTCCCTGTCAAAGCTCATGGTTTCGTTTTGGAATACCCCGGTCAGTCTGCTCATTTTATC
>ULMV01041490.1_pt1 | contig 12071 bp, 6 predicted proteins | sample 1951751 | NCBI WGS metagenome assembly ULMV01 (sample SAMEA4835560, study PRJEB28245) | human gut metagenome | biome: gut microbiome; material: fecal sample | place: Denmark | collected 2008 | reverse complement strand
ACCGCCGAAACCATGCGTGTTGCCGCAAGTCTTATGGACTTTGGCTGTAATACCGCATACATAAACAAGGCGATGTTTGAAACAAAGTCGAAAAACAAAATTCAGCTTGAAAGAGCCGTTTATGAGTCAATGACCTATTGTGCAGACGGCAGGTGCGCAATAATTTACACAACGCTTGATATGCTCAAAAAGCTCAACACGGGTGATGACGAAATGGAGGGACTTGCCTCTATTCCCCGTCAGATTGAGGGTGTTCTCATCGGAATCACAATGCGTGAAAAAGAGGGCGGATTCTTCAAGATTTCCGTTCGTACAAACAATAATATCAATGCCTCGGATTTCTGTTCGCAGTTCGGAGGCGGCGGTCATCCTGCGGCGGCAGGCTGCTCAATTGAGGGCGACCTTGAAACCGTAAAGACAACGCTTGAAAAAGCTGCGGAGAAGTTTTTATCATGAGCAATCTTAACGGTGTACTGCTGATTGACAAGCCGAAGGAATTCACCTCGTTTGATGTTATTGCCGTTGTTCGCAGACTGACAGGACAGAAAAAGCTCGGTCACACCGGAACACTTGATCCGAACGCAACGGGCGTTCTGCCTGTTTTGCTCGGAACTGCAACGAAAACACAGGATTTGATTCTCAACCACGACAAGTCATACACGGCAGAATTTCAGCTTGGCAAAACCACCGACACCCTCGACATCTGGGGTACGGTGACGGGAGAATGCGAATCTTCGGTTACGGAAGAACAAATTCGCAGAGTAATTCCCAATTTCACTGGCGAAATTGAGCAGATTCCGCCGATGTACTCTGCCGTACAAAAGAACGGTCAAAGGCTTTATGACCTTGCAAGACAGGGAATCGAGGTTGAGCGTGAGAGCCGAAAGGTTACTGTCTATTCTCTTTCGCTTGCGAATTTTGACGAAAAAGCACAGACAGGCACGCTTGAAATTTCCTGTTCAAAGGGTACTTATGTACGCACGATAATTGATGACATAGGCAGGGTTCTCGGTGTCGGTGCGGTTATGACGGCACTTTGCAGAACCTCGGCTTGCGGATTTTCGCTTGACGAGTGCATAACGCTTGACGAGCTGAAAAACATTTGCGAAAACGGAAATGTTGAAGAAAAACTGCGTTCCGTTGAGAGCCTGTTTATGAGTTTGGGCTATCTTGCCGTATCGTCTGCACAGGCAAAACGATTTGCAAACGGCGGTGCGTTGAGTGCCGACAGAACATATCTTGCCAAGTCGGGGTACGAGAACGGTCAGCTTTTCAGAATAAAAACCCATGATGGTGATTTTTTAGGCATAGGCATTGCCGACAAGCCGAATAATCTCATCAAAATATATTTTCAAAACTGCAGGTAGCGTGTCGCTACGCCCAATTCGTGAAGACAGTTTGCGATAGTTCAAGCATTATAACCCGAGCGTTACTTTTAAATTGAAAGTTGAAAATTGAAAATGGAAAATTGCGGTCGGCGGTAAGCCACCGCACTCAATTCGAGAAGATAGTTAGATAAAGAAATTGCATTGATGCCCGATACAGCATTGATGCATTTTTTGTTTATATGAAAGTTATTGCACTACTTTCATCATATCAAAATATATGTGTATAAACATAACATTCCATCAAAGCGGGCGTCAGATGAACGCCCCTACAGATGAACAGAAAAATTGATAGTTAATCATTTCGTGTTTGCACACGATACGATTGGCGAACACGGTTCGCCGCTACATTATTTTGTGCAATAAAACAATTTGTTTGCAGGATTCACTTTACAGTCATTTTGCGTCACTATAATATGGGTGTAAAATGAATTTGGAGGTATATTTTATGGAAATTCTGAAAGTTGAAAATCTTACAAAAACCTACGGAAGCGGTGAAAACCTTGTCCATGCGGTTGACGATGTTTCGTTCTCGGTTGAAAAGGGCGAATTTGTTGCCATTGTCGGTGCAAGCGGCAGCGGCAAGTCAACTCTTCTTCATCTTATCGGCGGCGTTGACCGTCCCACAAGCGGAAAAATTTTTGTTGACGGCAACGATATAAGCAAAATGAACGATGACAAGCTTGCCGTATTCCGCCGCAGACAGGTGGGCATTGTCTATCAGTTCTACAATCTTATCCCGATTCTGACTGTTGAAGAAAACATCACGCTCCCCTGTGACCTTGACGGCAGAGGTGTTGACAGAGAACGACTTGAGATGATTCTTGATTCGTTCGGACTGCGTGCAAGAAGAAAACACCTTCCAAACCAGCTTTCGGGCGGTCAGCAACAAAGAACATCTATTGCCAGAGCGCTCATTAACAATCCGTCTCTTGTGCTTGCCGATGAACCGACAGGCAACCTTGATTCAAAGTCAAGCGAAGAGGTTATGAGTATGCTCAAAATGTGCAATCAGAGTTACGGACAGACTGTTATAATGATTACGCACAACCTCGACATTGCAAAACAGGCAGACAGAATCATAACAATCAGCGACGGCAAAATCGTTGAGGAGGCTTGATTATGAAACTTCTCAACAAGCTTACTCTTAAAAACCTGCGGCTTAACAAGGTGCGTACAATTGTTACAATCGTTGGCATTATGCTCTCGGCGGCACTTATTACGGTTGTTTCGGGAATGGCACTCAGCGGCCGACAGACTATGATTGACGCACAAATGGTTTATGGTGGTAACTATGATGTTGCACTTGATATTATAGACAATTCAGTAATTGAAACGGCTCGCAATAACCGCAATGTTGAAAATGCCTTTTATAAAGAAAGGCTCGGATATGCCAGGACAAAAAATGCTGACGGCGAAATCTGCGATTACAGCGTTCTTGCCATGAGCGAAAATACCTACGGCAACTGTTTTAAGATAGACCTTATAAAGGGCAAGTTCCCCACAAATTCGGGTGAGGCTGTTGTTACAAAAGCGTTTAAAACACAGGACGGAAAAGATGTGAAAATTGGCGACAAAATCACACTTGATGTCGGTGTGCTTACCGACAAGGACGGCAATGTCCTTGATGAGGAAGGCATTCATAATTTGTTGCAAAAAGATTTTAATAAGTGCAGCATTATTGACACGGTAAAAAGAACCTATACCGTAACGGGTATTATTGAAAGACCGAAAACGAGCGAACTCTATGATCCGTCAAATCTTTCTATGATATATACCGTGTCTGATGAAAAAGCACCTATCGAGGCAATCAGAACAAAGCATATGAATAAGCTGTATATCGCCTATACTCCTCAGAGCGAAGGCAATTATCTTCAAAATACAGCGGATATTTTAGGCTTTAAAGCTGATGATATGAGTAATGTAATCAGCGATGAAATTTCACCCGAAGATCAGCAGACCTCTGGAATAAATGCATACGAATTCAATTCCATACTCCTCAGTATGAAAGGCTACGGTTCAAATGACGCAACAAATACTGTGATTTTCAGCCTTGCCGTTATTATCATTATTATAGTAATGCTTGCAAGCGTGTTTGTAATCCGCAACAGCTTTGCAATTTCAATTACAGAGAAAACGAGTATGTACGGTATGCTTGCGTCGGTCGGTGCAACCAAAAGGCAAATCCGCAGGAATGTGCTTTTTGAGGGATTTATTCTCGGCTTAATCGGTATTCCTCTCGGCATACTTCTCGGACTCGGTGTAAACGCAATTCTTATTACAATACTCAACAGCGTTCTCGGGGATATGCTGAACGGAGCAAAATTTGTCTTTGTAACTCCGACAATTCCGATTATTTGTGCAATTGTTCTTTCGGCTGTTACTATATTCTGTTCATCATTCTTCATTGCACTTCGTGCGTCAAGAATTCCGCCCCTTGTTGCAATCAGAGGCAACAAGGATATCAAGGTGAAGAACAACAAATCCTACCGCACCTCGAAACTTACAAAAAAGCTTTTCGGTGTAGGCGGTGAAATCGCCTCAAAGAGCCTTAAACGCAGTAGGAAAAAGTATCGCACAACGGTTATCTCAATTGTAGTCAGCGTTGCAATGTTCATTGCAGTTTCGGCATTTATGGACTACGGAATGACATATACAGAGCATTACTACGGCAAAACAGACTACAGCTATATGGTTTCCGGAATTGATACAAAGCAGGCTCAGACAATTGAAAAAATGCCTGAAATTGATAATTATCTGACAGTCGGTTTACAGTACGGTCATGTGTCGGCAGATGTGCCTGTTAACGAATGCGGAGAAAATTTCCTTTATGACAATGCTGACGGTACAAAGTCATTCAGCGTGGAATTTCTTGAGTTTGAACACGATACATTTGTTAAGATTTGCAGGGAATTGGAACTTGACTACAACAAGGTCAAGGGCGGTGTACTTGTGTATTCTCAGGTAACCCCCGATAACAGTGAGAGTGGCAACTCTTCAAAGCCAATGAAACTGTTCGGCAAAACCGCTCCGACAAAGTTTATCGTTTACGGAAATGATGATAACGGAAATGAGCTGATAGCAGGCAAATTAAAGGTTTCGTCAGTGTTTGATGAAATTCCAAAGTCGGCTGATTCTGTAATCGGCGAAGGAACAATTTTCGGTCAGGGATTGATAATCGGTGAACAGGGTGTAATCTCACCTCAGCTTGGCGAACACGAATGCTATATTACCCTCTACGCCAATACATCGAACCACACTTCGCTTACAAACCGCATTGAGTCTATGGAAGGTGCGGACGACAGCATTTACATTTTTGACTATGAAGAAAACGTAAGACAGTTCAATGCCATTATGCTGATTGTCGGGATATTTGTTTACGGTTTCATCGGTGTTATCTCGCTTATCGGACTTACAAACATTTTCAACACAATTTCAACCAATATGCAGTTGAGGAGCAAGGAATTTGCATCGCTTAAATCTATCGGTATGACAAAGAAAGAATTTAACCGTATGATTCGCCTCGAAAGCCTTATGTACGGCATAAAATCTTTGCTTATCGGTATTCCTCTCGGCGTTCTCGGTGTATTTGCAATCTTCTCGGCATTTTCAAAAGGAAGCGTTCCAATAAGCTTTGTATTCCCATGGAAAGCGATTTTGATTAGTATTGCGGCTGTATTTATTGTGGTATGGCTGATTATGAAATACTCAATTTCAAAGGTTAATAAACAAAATATTATTGAAACAATCAGAAATGACAATATCTGAGCGTCATATTCAGCCAACAGACTGTATTTTGTTGAAATTTGTTGACAATAGTTTTACACTCTGTTATAATGTAGTTGTAACAACAGATACCACAATATTTTGTATGTTTTCATTGCTGACGGGCGGATTATTGATTTAATCCGCCCGAATTTCATTTTGGAGGACTTGTTGTGAAAATTCTTCTTGTTGAGGACAACCGTGCAATTTCAAAAGGACTTGTTTACACTCTTGAACAAAACGGCTTTGAGGTTGCGTTGTGTGAAAATGCCGAATCAACCCTTAACTCTCTCGGCGGTGACTTTGACCTTTTTATTGTTGATGTATCGCTTCCCGACGGCAACGGCTTTGAGCTTTGTGACGAGATAAAAAGAGTGTGCGAAACTCCCGTGATTTTTCTCACCGCACTTGACGATGAGGACAGCATTGTAAAAGGCTTTGACCTCGGAGCGGAGGATTACATAACAAAACCGTTTTCAAGCCGTGAGCTTCTTGCAAGAATTAAACGAATTACCAAAAAGCTCGACAAAACTATGGCTATGAATTTTGGCGACATCAGCATTGACTTTGACAAAAAACAGGTTTGCAAAAACGGCAATCCCGTTGTGCTTACGGCGCTTGAGTACCGTCTGTTTGCAATGCTTGCCAAAAACAGCGGCAAGGTGCTGACCCGTGAACAGATTCTTGAACGCATATGGGATTTGTCGGGGAATTATGTTGAGGACAACACGCTGACCGTGTACATAAAAAGACTTCGCAAAAAACTTGATACAAATATGATTAAAACCGTAAAGGGCCTTGGTTACAGGCTGGAGGTATAATGAAAAACACATCAAAATTTCTTGCGGTAATGCTTGCGATAACGGGGCTTTTCTGTTGTGCCGTTGCAGTAGGCATCGGTGCAGGCTTTAACGCTGTTCGTGAAAGCACGGATAAAAAGATAATTGCCGTTGCGGAAAAGGTTAGGGAACAATATCCCGACATTTCGGAAAAGGAGCTTGCTCAAATTTTGAACAGCGACACTGCCGGCATAAAAGGCGACTTTGCAAAGTACGGAATAAAATCCGACAGTGGCTGGGTTGACATTCAGAGCGGAAGTTATGCAACAATTACAATTGTGATTGCAACCGCAGGTGTTTGTGTGTTCGGAATTTTGCTCTGCGTTGTGTTCATAAGATACTGTAAAAAGCAAAAGCGACAGCGACTTGAAATTGTAAAATGTCTTGAAAAAATAAACAACCGAGAGTACGACCTCGACCTTGACGGCTCAACCGACGACGATATGTCACTGTTAAAGCAGGAGATTCAAAAAACAACGGTAATGCTTCGTGAGTATGCCGACAATTCAATGCGAGAGAAAGAAATCCTCAAAAATTCGCTTGCCGACATTTCACATCAGCTTAAAACACCGTTGACTTCAATTTTGATAACAACCGAAAATATCCTTGATGACGATGATATGCCCGTTGAAATCAGACGGGATTTTGTTATGGATATAGCGCATAATGCCCATTCGATAAATTTCCTTGTAAAAAGTCTGCTTACGCTCTCAATGCTTGATTCGGGAACTGTTGAATTGAAGTTCGGAGATGTGTCGGTTGAAAAAATAATTGACGAGTGCATTTCACGCACAGAGGTTCTTGCCGATATCCGTGATGTGAGAATTGAAAAAACCGTCAAAAATGATTTTAATCTTAATTGCGATTTTCGCTGGATTTGCGAAGCGGTTTCAAACATTGTAAAAAACTGTATTGAGCATACCGACGGCGGTTATGTCAGAATTTCTGCCGAAAGGAACAGCATGTATTCGGAAATCACCATAAGCGACAACGGATGCGGAATCAGCCCGAAGGATTTGCCCCACATTTTTGAGAGGTTCTATAAAGCACGAAATTCATCCCCGTCAAGCGTCGGCATAGGTCTGTCGCTTGCAAAATCAATTGTTGAAAAAACAGGCGGATATATTACCGCAGATTCCAAACTCGGCGTAGGCTCAACCTTTAAACTCAGATTTTTGAATGTAAGACTCAGATAAGATAAAAATTAAAAAGCGAAAATTGCGGTCGGAAATAAAGTTTTGTTAAGTACAAATCTTATTATTCCCGACCGTATTTATGTAATTTTCGGCAGGGGGGCAATTGAAACTGTCTTTATAAATAAAAACAGAAGAGCGACAAGGGTAATTTTGCATAAAATTCCAGTGTAAAGATTGTGTAACTTGCTATTTTTACAAAATAAAAGGATTATGTGTAGTTTTTGTGAGAGTTTTGTGATAAAATCAAATCGTCTAGGGATGTTTGACCCTACGTTTTAAAAGCTTTGAAAGGAGTAATCAAACAATGAAAAAAAGAAGTATGAAGAGAGCGCTCAGTGCCGTTTTGACACTTTGTATGGCTCTCCCCGGTGCTTCCGTAGCATTTGGTTCGGCAAGTGCTGCAACAGTTTCCGATGACAGCAGCACATCTGCATCATCAACTGCCGCAGGTTCACTTGTTGAAGATGACGGCTTTACATGGGATAATGCCAATGTGTATTTCCTGCTTACCGACCGTTTTAAGAACGGAAACACCGCAAATGACCATTCATACGGCAGAACACTTGACAAGGACGGCAAACCGCTTGAGGGCTGGGATACAAACCCCGGTACATTCCACGGCGGCGACTTTGCAGGTGTTACTCAGTCAATTGAAGAGGGTTATTTTGATAACCTCGGTGTAAACGCAATTTGGATCTCAGCTCCGTATGAGCAGACTCACGGCTATTGTGATTCAGGTAAGGGCTTTGCTCACTACTCATATCACGGCTACTATGTTCTTGACTATACCGAAACCGATGCAAACTTCGGTACAAAAGAGGAGTTCAAAACTCTTGTTGACACAGCGCATGAGCACGGTATCAGAGTTATCATGGATATCGTAATGAACCACACAGGCTACAACACCGTTGCAGATATGGAGCAGTTCGGCTTCGGTACTCTCCTTGACGGTGCGTTAGACTTCAAATACAAGCTCACAGATGTAGGTGAAGTAAACGACCACATTGACTATAAAACATCAGAAGAAGACTGGGGCAAATGGTGGAGCAATGACTGGATCCGCAGCGGTCTTCCCGGATATACAGAGGGTGCCGGCGGTGATCTTACAATGTCACTCAGCGGACTTCCCGACTTCAGAACAGAGCAGACAAAGGATGTTACAATTCCTCCGATCCTCAAAACAAAGTGGACTCAGGAAGGTACATATGCTCAGAAGCTCGCAAAATACGGTGACAAAAACACAGTAACAGGCTACCTTTCAACCTGGCTTTCAGAGTGGGTTAGGGAGTACGGTGTTGACGGTTTCCGTTGCGATACTGCAAAGCATGTTGATAAGGCTTCTTGGAACCAGCTCAAGCAGGCTTGTGTTTCTGCTCTCAGAGAGTGGAGATCCAACAACAAGGGCAAAGCAGGTGCTGACTGGAAAGAAGATTTCTGGATGACAGGCGAGCATTGGGATCACGGTGTAGGCTACGACACATACTATTCCGAGGGCGGCTTCGACTCAATGATTAACTTCGCAGTTACAGGCGGCGGTGCTCTTGCAAGCGGTAGTGTTGCAAACACATATCAGGGCTATGCAGACAAGATCAACACAAAGGAAGGCTTTAACGTTCTTTCATTTATGTCATCACACGATGAAACACTTACCCGTGGCGATGAGAACACAATGCTTTACAATGCGGCTGCATTCCTCCTTCTCCCGGGCGGAGTTCAGATTTTCTACGGTGACGAAACCAACCGTCCTCTCTATCCCGGCGTTGCATTTGACGGTTACGGCGGATCGGGTCACGCACTCAGAAGTGATATGAACTGGAACGACATGGACAAAACTCTTCTTGCTCAGTGGCAGAAGGTTGGTCAGTTCCGTAACAAGCACGTATCTATCGGTGCCGGCGCAAATGTTAAGCTCTCAGCTACAAGCGGTGTTGCTTTCGGCCGTACATACGATAAGAACGGCGTAACAGATCAGGCAGCTGCAGTAATCGGCTGTAACAAAAATTCAAGCGTAACTGTTGATGTTTCAACTCTTTGGGAAGACGGCAGCTATGTAATCAATACTTATGACAACTCATCTTCAGTTGTTACTGACGGTAAGGTAACTTTCAACAGCGGTGTAAACGGCACAATCCTTATGGAAAATGCTGACGGTCAGCCGCTTGTATCAATCACAGGCGAGCCGAAGTTCTACGGCACAGAGCAGGTTACTGTTTCTCTCAAGGAATGCGACAGCGCAAAGGTTTCTGTTGACGGCGGTAACAAGTTTGTTGTTAAGGACGGCGACACATTCACAATCGGTCAGACAGCTTACAAGAACGATACAATCGAAGTAACTGTTGAGGCTACAAACGACAAGGCAAGCTCAGAGGCTAAATTCACATTCCTCAAGCTCGGCGAAAACGACGAAAAGCCTACAACCAGCCCGACACAGAGCACAACTGTTCCCGGTTCGACAGCAAGTCAGACATCAAAGCTTACAATCAAGAGCACAGCAGGCGCTCCGAATGTTTACGCTTGGACAGGTGCAAGCACAGCACTCAACGGTGCATGGCCGGGTCAAAAGGCAGCAGCCGTTTCAGGTCAGGCAAACACATATGAACTCACACTTCCTGTTTCAGCTGACAAGTCATTCAGCGTTGTTCTCAACAACGGCAGCGGCTCACAGTCAGGCGATATCACAGGTCTTTATGACGGTGCTGTTCTCGAAATTCAGAACGGCAACTACGCATCGGTTAAGACAGTAACCAACGGTAATCAGCAGGGAGGCGGCGGCGAGCCAGAGCCTGCAGAGGGTTCTGTTTCCGTAACAATTAAGCCTTACAGCCCATCTGCAAGCTACAAAATTTACGCTTGGAATGATACACAGAAGCTCACAGGCGCATGGCCGGGCGTTGCTCTTACAGAAAAAGATTCTGACGGCAACTATGTTGTTAAGTTCGATAATGTTGACGAAGTAAGCATTATTCTCAGCAGCGGTTCAGGTCAGACAGCAGATATCACAGGCGTTAGAGATGGCGCTACAATCGAAATTACAAACGAAGGTTGTACAACATACAAGCTTACATCAAAGCCAATCGTTGTTTCACCTTATGAATCACTCAAGAAAGAAGCAAGAAAGATTCTTGCTATGACAGCATCAGACTACACAGCAGAGAGCTGGGCAAATGCTCAGAAGGTTCTCAAGTCAGCCGAGGCTATGATTAAAGCAGGCGAAGACGCTACAACAGCTGAAGATATGAATGCTATGATTGCAGACCTCAAGTCAGCTCAGAAGGCACTTGTACTTGCTCCTGCAACACTCACATATGCAGTTGCAGGCAAGAGCGTTGTATCAGGTGTTACAGCCAGCGCTGCAAAGGTAACTGTTACAGTTGACGGTAAGACATATACTGCTACTGCAGACGATGTAACAGGTGCATTCACAGTTGCAACATCAGCTCTCAAGAAAACAAGCACAATCAAGGTTGACGCAACAAGAAACGGTGTAAACGGCACATATTCATATGCTATGAAGAACGGCGACATTGAAAACGGATTTGTTCCAACATCTCCTACACTTCCGACACAGCCTACTACTTCAACTCAGCCAACAACAGCTACTCAGCCGACTGCACCTACACAGCCTACAACAGCTACAGAGCCGACTACTGCTCCTGCTCAGAAGCTCACAGTAAACGCTACTTCAAATTACTTTGGTTCTGCATCAAAGACAGTAAGCACTGACGGCAAGAAGGTAACTGTTCTCTACAAGCTCAACTCAAACATGGGCGTTGTTGACGGACAGTGGGCTGTTAAGTATGATTCAAGCAAGCTCAAATTCAACATGGCTGATAACAAGGCAGACGGCAAGCAGACAATCATGCCTTCACAGTCAAACCTTATTCACAATGCTTACAGCAATGTAATTAAGGGTGTATTTACTAACCCACAGGTGCCTACTCAGTACAACGGAGATACATTTATCTCACTCACATTTGAGGTTATCGGTTCAGGTACTGCAAGCGTATATCTTGACACACAGTACCTTACATTAGGTTATGTAAAGGGCAACAAGCTTAATCAGGCATCTGTTGTAAATAACAGCAAGGTTTGCGATGTAACAGGCATTGCAGGCTTTGAAAAAGTATCAGTAAACGCATCAACGGTATTTGTCGGCGATGTAACCCTTGGTGATGTTAACATGGACGGCGACATCACAGTTGTAGATGCAACCGAAGTTCAGAGGTATGTTGCTCAGCTCGTTGCATTCACAAACGACCAGTTTACTGCTGCCGATGTTGACCATGACGGCACAATCACAGTTAAGGATGCTACTACTATTCAGAAGTTTGTTGTAGACCTCATCAGCAACTTTTAATAAGTTTTAAAGCAATTGACATATCGTTCCGTTTAGTCGATATAGTAAGGAATGCCCCTCACAAAAGGTGGGGGGCATTTTTTGTACAGCTTTTTAAATAGAAAATGGCAGACAACCGTGTGATTGTCTGCCATTTTGTCATGATGAATTTAAAATTACCGATTATGCTTTTACAAGAACCTTTGTAATTTCGCTGATGTACATTTTATGGAAGTCGTTGTCATACCACTTGTCAACGCTTTCACGGTCGGCAATGCTTTCGGCATTAAGACTTTGAGCGTACATTTTTTTGCATTCAAGAACAAGCTTTGCCTCTTCAAAATATACAGAACCGTTTTCCGTGAACGCAGGAGTAAGACCTGTTTCCTTTACCTTGTCATAATCCTTGCCGCTCTTTGAACCGCAGAATTTGAGGGCATCTCTGTACTTTTCATCAAAAAAGCTCATTGTATAGCGGTCGCCGTTCTCCATAAACGCAAATGTATATCTCTGCGGACGAATAAAGGTGAATACAACGGGCTTACCCCAC
>ULMV01045961.1_pt1 | contig 12124 bp, 10 predicted proteins | sample 1951751 | NCBI WGS metagenome assembly ULMV01 (sample SAMEA4835560, study PRJEB28245) | human gut metagenome | biome: gut microbiome; material: fecal sample | place: Denmark | collected 2008 | reverse complement strand
CCCGTTAATTTTTTATGTAATCACCGCGCCGAAAAATCTTGCCGCGCAGGAGAATCGCTTATAAGCCCTTCCAGAAATCCTCGTCCTCATCGGGGTTGTCGCCGTACACATCCTCGGTTATATCGTATTCGTCGTCTCGCTCTGTCGGGTAAAAGTCCCATAACTCACGCTCCTGGTCGTCGGAAAGTGCCACGGCCGGGCATTCCGAAAAGGTTTCGAGCTTCTGACCGCGGCTCCACACGGACGGGTCTATCCTGAGGGTATATCCCGTGCCGTTCGGTGCCATCCACTCGTGCATGGGCAGCGACGGTATGGCAAATGCAGTCATAAGCGACATAATAACTCCGCCGTGGGTTATTACCGCGGTCGATTCTACGCCGGCTTTTATAATTCCGTCGATAAGCCCGGCAAAGCATGAGCAGACTCTCTCGTTGAAGGCCGCCTGACTTTCGCCGAAGGGTACGGGCGTTTCCGGGTGCTCACCCGACAGCCAAGTTTTAAAGGCATCGTCATCCTTCATTTCGTCGGCGGTTCTGCCCTCAAATTCGCCGAAGTCGTACTCTATAAGCCCGTTTAAAATCATGGGCTCTTTGTCGGGATATATGAGCTTTGCGGTTTCCGTGCAACGCTTTAAGGGGCTTGAAACCACCGCGTCAACCTCAGGATAGCCGCCGTATTCATCTATGATGTCTTTGATTTGCCTGAGCCCGTATTCGGATGCCGGCACATCGGTTTGACCGATATATTTGCCGTCAAGATTTTCCTCTGTCATGGCATGGCGGATCAGGTGAATTTTATAAGCTTTCATTTTGCTTTGCTCCTTCCGGGGGATAATACTGTACAAACAGTCTAATTTGATATATAATTATAATACAATTTGTAATATTTGGGGGACATTTTATGAATTCCGTATTTGCCGCAAGGCTGACAAAGCTTCGCAGGGAGCGCGGTATGAGCCAGAAGGACGCCGCAAAAATGCTCGGTGTGTCGCAGTCGCTCCTGTCGCACTATGAAAAGGGTATAAGGGAGTGCAGCCTTGACTTTGTGTGCCGCGCGTCGAATTTTTTTGACGTGAGCTGTGATTACCTCTTAGGTCAGGTCGATACAAGACGCTCTCTGAGCGAGGAATTTGATATGACCGATACCGTGCAGGACGGAGAATACCGCACGAGTACGCTTTTTCGCGCGTCCGTTATGCTCAATGACAGTATGATAAACTGCGGTTCGCCGGAAAAGCTGAAGGATTATTTTGCGCTTTCGATATACCGTATGGCTGTTTGCGCCGCAAACGGCGGTTATATTCCGAAAAAGTGGATATCGCTCGATTGCGAGACAAGTCCGGTCTTCGGCAGCGTGCTGATGACGGATATAATAAGGGAGCTGATGGCCGAGGCAAATCAGGAATCGCAAAAGAATATCGCCGAACCGAAATGCGTAAAAACCGTTGTGGAGCATTCGGAAAAGCTGATACGCAAAAGAGCTGCCGAGTTAGCGGCGGAAAAGAGCCGCGGATGAGCTTCTCTCCCTCTTTTAAGACAGCATATCGATATTTTTTATAATATATGTTTTTATGCTGTTTAAAACTTGCTGCTTTTGAAACTTCGCCTTGAATTCGCCGTCAAGATTTTCAATTTCGTCCTTGTCCACGGAGACTTCCTCATTGTTTTCATCGTACATCGAAAATTCCTTTTCGACAATCAAAGAAAGCTCGTTTTCGCCGACGGCACAGAGTGCCTTTGAAGCGAGAGATGTCAGCGGCTCACCGTTGTTTCTGAAAAAGAACGAGAGGGAATCGCTCTCGGTATCCTCTAAAAAATAGTATAGAGTGTAAATGTATTTTTGCGTCTCTGTAAATTTGCCGAATACCTTTTCAGGGTCTTCGGCTTTTTCCGTTTTTGCCTGTAAGACCGCCGAAACGCCCTCTAATAGGGTTTCCGGGTCGGAACTCTCCGCTTTTTCACGCGTTAAGATAGAAAACTCATCCTTGAGAGCTTTCTTTCTGTCATATTCTCTCAAAAGAGCGTCACGCTCGTTGTTGTGCTTTTTAGCCGCCGCCGAGGCTTTGCTAAGTACAAATACCGTAATGACGCACAGGACGATAAGAATCAGCCACAAGTACCAATATTCCATTATTATTCCTCCGTCAGGATTTTATATATGTCGCTCTTTTTGATTCCGGTGAGCTTTGCCGCGTTTTTTGCCGCCTCGTTTTTCGACATTCCGCCATCTGTGAATTCTCTTGCCTTCGCGACGGCGGACTCCACCGTGTAAATCTCCGGAGCGGCCTGCGGCGCTCCCTCTATAACTAATACGAATTCACCCTTGATAGGTATGCTTTCATATTTTTCGCACGCCTTTTTGAGCGTGGTGCGTTCAACATTTTCGTGGATTTTCGTAAGCTCTTTAATAATCGCTATACGGCGGTCGCCGAGGCAGGCATAAAGGTCATTAAGCGTGCGTAAAAGCTTGTGCGGAGCCTCGTAAAACACCATGGTGCGTTTTTCATCCTTAATGCTGTCAAGATGCTCGGCGCGGCTCTGCTTATTTACGCTCAAAAAGCCTTCAAACGTAAATCTGCCGGACGGCAGCCCCGACAACGCCACGGCTGTGGCAAATGCGGTGGGGCCGGGGACGGATACAACATTTACTCCCGATGCAATGCAGATGTCAACAAGGTCCTGGCCGGGGTCGGAAATTGCCGGCATACCTGCGTCCGTGACAAGAGCACAGCTTTCTCCGCCGAGAATACGCGCAAGAATTATTTCGCCGCGCTCACGGCGGTTGTGCTCAAAATAGCTGATGAGCGGCTTTTTTATGTCAAATCTGTTTAAAAGCTTCAGGGTGACTCTTGTGTCCTCCGCCGCTATAAAATCGCAGTTTCTGAGGCACTCTGCGGCACGGGGAGAAAAATCCGAGAGGTTGCCTATCGGAGTGCCGACAACGTAAAGCTTTCCCGTCATTACATATCCTCCCTGTATTTACCTAAAATTCTTGTCATTTCGTCGGACAAAACGTCCTTGCTCTTGTATATAAAAAGATTGTTTTTGACCGTTATGCCCGTTTTTCCGCCGAGTCTGCCCTCTACAAGGCACAGCCACGGAGCCTTTTCGGGTGAAGCTGCAACAAGGCGCAGCGCTTTCGGCTCGATTTTATATTCCTTCATTGCCTCCATCGTCTCAAAAAGGCGCTCGGGTCGTATACAAATGCATAGCTTGCCGCCGAATTTCAGAAGTTTCGACGCGGCTTTTGTTATGTCGCGCAGATTACACAGCGTTTCGTGACGGGCTATTTTTTCGTTTTCCTTTTGGCTTTTTATTCCGGCGTTTTCCGCCTTATACGGTGGATTCATCGTTATCACATCGAATTTTCCGCACGGAAATATCCGCGGAGCTTCTTTCAAATCAGCATTGTACACAAAGAGCTTGTCCTGCAAATCGTTTGCCTTGACGGAGCGCGTAAGCTGACTGCACGCCTTTTCCTGGATTTCGACTGCCGATATTTCTTTTCCGCAGCCGTCCCTGCACCAGAGCATGGGAATTATGCCGCAGCCCGTACCGAAGTCGCAGCATACGTCATATCGTTTCGGCGACGCAAAGTCGGCAAGCAGCAGCGCGTCCGTGCCGAAGGTGTGCTCCTTTGAGACGATAAGCCCCAAGTCCCTGCTGAGGTATTCGATATGTTCATCTTTGTTAAGTGTAATTTCGGTCATTTATCTGTCCCATTTTTCGCAAAGCGCAATTATCTGATCCGCAAATTTTGCAAGATCCTTGTTTGCACCGCCCTCATTATGCGCCACAACCGTTTGGAGACGCTTTTGTGCCGAGAGCAGTCTCTCATAAACCGTGCTTACGCGGCGAGAGGTGTTTTGCGAGGCTGTATTTTTAACTATCTTTTCGCGGTTTCCCTCAACGAGAACCTTGTTTTCGGTGAGACTGTATTCCTCGCCGTTGTACGGGGCGCTCGCGGAAAGCCCCAGTTCGTCGCGAAGACGTGCGGCGTATATTTCGCACACCGTGTCCTCGCCGTGATTTACAAATACGTGCTTTGGCGGAGCTTTAAAGCTTTTCATCCACTTTAACAAGCCCTCGTTGTCGGCGTGACCGCTTATGCCGTGAAGCTGCTCTATTTCCGCACTTATATGGATTTTTTCGTCAAAGAGCTTTACGTCCGTCGCACCGTCGGTTATGGCTCTGCCGAGTGTTCCTACGGCTTGGTAGCCGACGAATAAAATCGTACATTCGGGTCGCCACAAATTGTGCTTTAGGTGATGGCGGATTCTGCCGGCCTCGCACATTCCGCTTGCCGAAATTATGACCTTCGGAGCGGGGTCTGAGTTTATTGCTTTTGATTCCTCACTTGTCACGGAGACATAAAGGTTAGGAAAGGCTATCGGATTTATACCGTTTTCGATAAGCGACGCCGCTTCGTCATCAAAGTCGGAATAGCTGTCGCAAAAAACGTTGGTGGCCTCAACTGCAAGGGGACTGTCCACATATACAGGGAAGTCGTTGTAGTTTTTGAGCATACGCTCTTCCTTTATCTGCCTTATAAAGTATAAAAGCTCCTGAGTTCTGCCGACTGCAAACGACGGTATAACTACATTGCCGCCGCGCGCAAAGGTGCGGTCAAGTATGGGCACGAGCTGCGATATATAGTCGAGTCTTTCGCCGTGACTGCGGTCGCCGTAGGTGCTTTCGGTTATGACGTAGGTGGCGTCGGTAATATACTGCGGGTCGCGTATAATCGGCTGGTCGGTATTGCCTATGTCGCCGGAAAAAACTATTTTTTCGGTTTCCCCGTTTTCGGTGACGTTTATCGTAATGCTCGATGAGCCCAAAAGATGACCCGCATCGGTAAAGCTTATGGATACACCGTCAAAAACGTGATAATCCACACCGTATTCGCATCTCAAAAACTGAGAACAGCATTTTTGAGCGTCCTCTACGGTGTAGAGCGGAACATATCCCGATTCGCCCGAGCGTTTTGCCCTTCGGTTGCGCCATTGTGCTTCAAACTGCTGTATGTGCGCAGAATCTTCAAGCATAATTCTGCAGAGCTTCGCTGTGGACGCGGTTGCGTAAATCGGCCCTTTGTATCCGTTTGCCGTAAGGTACGGCAGCTTGCCGGAATGGTCTATGTGAGCATGGGTCAGAAAAATGCAGTCTATATCGGCGGGAGATACGGGAATATCCCGGTTTTTATATGTGTCGGGTCCTTGCTCCATACCGCAGTCAATCAAAATGTTCTTGCCGCAGGCGGTGAGAAGTGTGCAGCTTCCCGTGACTTCGTGTGCGGCTCCTAAGAATATAAGATTCATATTTTCCGCTCCTTTTTAAATGGTGGCGCTCATCGCCGATGCCTTTTTTATTATGGTAACATAAATCACCGCAAAAATCCAGTATTAAGCCGCTGCGGGATAAATAAAAAGGCACAGCAGTAGTTCTTACTGCCGTGCCTTGAAAAACATATATTTGTTTTGTCGCCAAAGCTTATTTTGCGGTCTGCTTTTTGGCTTTGTTCTTTATAACGGCACGCTCTATTGCCTTGACAATTTCAACGAGAGGAATTATCAGGAACGCAAGACCGAGAGCCGTGAAGAATTCGCGAGCGTCAATAGTGGTGAAATCAAAAGCGTCTGCAAGGAACGGTACTTCTATAACGAGCGCAGTTGTTATGAGGGAAAGTACGGTTGACCCGAAAATGTATTTGTTGAAGCTGCCGTGAAGGAGCATTGATACGGTTGAGCCATGCTGCGAACGCATATTAAACGAGTGGAATATTTCGCACATTGACATTGTAAGGAATGCCATGGTCATACCGTCGGCACTCTCGGTAAGCTCCCATCTGCCTGCCTCCATAAAGTGGCCTATGAAGTAAGCGGCAAGTGTCAGAAGCATTACGAAAAGCCCTTGGTATACTACGTCAAAGCCGACGCCGCCTGCAAAAATGCCGTCCGATGATTTACGCGGCGGACGTTTCATAAGGTCCTTTTCGCCCTTTTCCATACTGAGGGCGAGAGCCGGGAAGCAGTCGGTAACAAGGTTTATCCAGAGAAGATGTACGGGCTTTAATATTGTGAAGCCGAGCAGGTTGGCTGTGAAAATAGCCATTACCTCGCTGAGATTTGACGAGAGCAGGAATTGAATTGACTTCCTTATGTTGTCGTAAATTCGTCTGCCCTCTTCCACAGCAGATACTATGGTGGCGAAGTTATCGTCGGCAAGGACCATATCCGCAACGTTCTTTGTTACATCGGTACCTGTAATGCCCATGCCTACGCCTATGTCCGCGCTCTTAATGGAGGGGGCGTCGTTTACGCCGTCACCCGTCATTGCCGTTATCATACCGCGGCTCTTCCAGGCATTTACTATTCTTACCTTATGCTCGGGCTGAACTCTGGCATATACCGAGTACTGTGTGACCTTTTCTTTGAAATCCTCATCGGAAATATCATCAAGCTCCGCGCCGGTTATGGCCTCGCTCTTGTCCTTTATAATACCGAGCTCCAAGGCTATTGCAACAGCGGTGTCCTTGTGGTCGCCGGTTATCATTATGGGTCTTATGCCGGCACCGCGACATTCTTCGATTGCCGCCTTAACTTCGGGCCTTACGGGGTCTATCATACCTACAAGGCCACAGAAGACGAGCTCATTTTCGATATTATCGGGCGACTGATCCTCGGGAACACTTGACAGCTGCTTGTAGCCGCAGGCGAGAACTCGAAGCGCTCTGTCGGCAAATTCCTTATTCTTTTTGAGCACGGCATCTCTGTCTGCGTCCGTAAGAGGGCTGACTTCGCCGTTTTTGAATATCCTTGTGCAGTGCTTTAATATCTCGTCGGGAGCACCCTTGGTGAACTGTAATATTCCGTCCGCAGTCTTGTGAATTGTGGACATCATTTTACGATTTGAGTCAAATGGAGCCTCGCCGACTCTCGGCGCGCTCTTCAGAAGCTCGTTTTTATTCATACCGAGCGACATAGAGTATGCCACAAGAGCCATTTCCGTGGGCTCGCCTACAAGATTGCCGTCATCGTCAAGATTTACGTCCGTGCAGAGAGCCATGCCCTCGGCAAGCATTTTTTCGTTGTCACAGTAATGCTCGACTACGGTCATCTTGTTCTGAGTGAGCGTACCGGTTTTATCGGAGCAGATTATCTGTGCGCAACCGAGAGTTTCAACTGCGGTGAGTTTGCGGATGATGGCATTTTTCTTTGACATATTGGTAACGCCTATCGAAAGCACAACCGTTACTACCGCCGCAAGACCCTCGGGGATAGCGGCAACCGCGAGCGATACGGCGAGCATAAACGAGCCGAGCAGGAAGTCAAGATTCATTTCCGTGCCTGTTACAAGAGCTCTGACTATATCGAAGGCGAACATAAATACGCATATTCCGAGGACTATGAAACTGAGGATTTTTGAGAGCTGACCGAGCTTTTTCTGAAGCGGCGTCTGCTCATCCTTTGCGCTTGAGAGCGCACCTGCTATTTTGCCCATTTCGGTGTCCATACCGATGCTTGTTATAACGGCCTTGCCTCGGCCGTAAACAACGGTTGAACCCATATACATCATATTTTTTCGGTCGCCGAGGGGGACGTCTTTTTGACCCTCAAGGCCTATGGCTTTTATGAATTTGTTGACGGGTACGGATTCACCCGTAAGTGCCGATTCCTCGATTTTAAGGCTTGCACTTTCAAAAATTCTGCCGTCCGCCGGAACAGCGTCACCCGCTTCAAGCAGTACAACGTCGCCTACGGTAAGGTCCTCACTCGGTATTTCGCATACCTTGCCGTCGCGCAAGACCTTTGTTGTTGCGGCGGCCATTTTTTGAAGAGCCTCTATGGCCTTTTCGGCCTTGCTCTCCTGATATACGCCGAGTATGGCATTAACTATTACGACGAACATTATTATGATAACGTCCGATGGGAATTCTTTTTGCAATACGGAGGTTATTGCCGATATTACCGCCGCGGCAATGAGGATGATTATCATCGGGTCGGCAAACTGCGAGAGAAAACGCAGTATCAGCGGCGTTTTCTTGCCCTCGGCAAGCTTGTTTTTGCCGGTTTCGGCAGAACGCCGGCGTGCCTGCTCGGAAGTGAGACCGTTTTCGGTGCTTTTTACTTCGCCGAAAACCTCGGAAGAGCTTTCAAGATAGTATTTCATTTTTTTCCTCCCTGTTTTTTAAAAAAGAGCAGCCGCTTTTTTAAGAAAAAAGACCTTCGACAGAATTTAGCTCTGCCGAAGGTCTTGCTACCTTAATAAGGCTCGGTGACCAGAAGCCGAAAGGCAACATGATGTTGACCACCGGGTAAAAGCTACTCCCCTTCATAAGGAATATCTTAAGTGCGATAATAACAGAAAAATGAACTTTTGTCAAGTATTTTTAAAATAATAACTTATCCCTCGCCGAATAAAACATAATTGTTGACATTTCGGCTGTCAAGCTCGGAAATAATCGAGCTGTCGTCAATTACCGGTATAAATCCGCCGGTCTGATAGTTTTCGTCAAGCTTTGAGCTTAAGAGCGGTATACAGTCCGTAACCAGAGCTTTTTCATCGGTGGTTTCGGCGGAATATGTTTTTTCTCCGTAAGCAAAGCCGTCTCTCTGCGACGATTTTCTGAAGTCCACAGCCACAAAATCGGCGGCGCTGTCAAAGAGAGAGCCGTCATAGCGGGCGGTGTTTCCGCCGAGCGCGTCCGCGGCGCTGAGCATAACGCAGAGCGGCTTGTCGCCGAGCACGTTTTTAACCTTTTCTATAAATGAATGTAAAACCGCGTTGCGGCTCTCTATGCTCTTTTCTTCGCCCGAAAATACCGCCTTGTCGAGGTAAATACTCTCGGGAAATTCCACGGAATCGAGTATAACGGCGTCAACTCCGAGAGAGGAAATCTCGCTCACAATGCTCAAAAGGTATTTCTCCGCGACGGGGGAATACGGGTTCAGCCACGGCTCGCCGTCGTGTTGAGCGCTGTTGTCGAGCCACAGCGTGCCGTCCGAATTTGTCACGGCGGCAGCGGCGCCGAGATGCGATGCGGCAATGCTGTCCTCATAGCAATAAATTCTTGCGATTATTTTATAGCCGGCACTTTTAAGCCTGTCGATTGTCGCAAGCGCGTTCTGATAAGCCTTTGATGACGCGCCTATGTCGTTCGCCGTACCGACGGAGGATACGTAATTGAGATAGCCGTCCTTCGTTTTAAAATCTATCACAACGGCGTTCGCCTTTGTTTCGGTGAGCTCCGTTTTAAAAAGGTCAAAGGCTATGCCGCCGTCAAGAACGTCGTCGGGCATATAAAGAGCGCGCAGCTTGCCGTCATATTCGGCGGGAACACCGGTAAGCTCATGCTCATACGGCTTTTTCGACAGGTTAATGGAAACCGCGGCAATAACAAACACGAGCACGAAGAAGAACACAAGAAAAACCGAGAAGACGATTTTTTTGCGTTTTTCCTTTTTCTTTCGGGTGCGGCTTTCGCCTATCGCATATGATGTACCCGAGCGTCTGCCCGGATAATTTTTTGAAAACGGATAATAGCTCTTTTTACGGGGCTTAATATCTCTGTTGTCAAACGCCATTTTCTACGGTCCTTTACAATGATAATCCTTTGCCTGAGACGCCCGAAAAAGCGAGCGCCAAAATCGAAACATATATAAATACTGCCGGCGTGCCCTTAAAGCATTCCGGAATATTTTTGTTTTCTACCAAGCGGCGCAGCCCGAAATTTATCATAAGCACCGCAACTATAAAGGCAAGTCCGGAGCCTATACCTACGCCTATCGCCTCGGCTATGCCGAAGGTCGCGCGGTAATTTATAAACGGTACGGCAAGCACAAGGGTATTGAATGCCGCCACGCCGAGACGCCTTACGGTTCGCTTTTTGGCCTTGAAAACAGCCTTCAGCAAAATGAGCATAAGAACATACAAAATGCATATCACAAGCAGGAAAATAAGCGAATGCTGTATTTCGCTGAGAGCACTTATAAACGGTATCTGCTCAAGCAGTACACAAAAAATACTGCCGAATGTCGAAAAGAATGTGATAAACGCCGTGAGCGGGAAAAGCTGCTTCGGCTTTGCCGCCATTCTGACGGCCTCCGAGGCACCGTAGCCGCCGGTAAAAATTAGGTTTTGAAGCACAAATGCGTACATCGCCGCCGAAAAAAGATTTGCTATGACACTCATTTGTCTTCACCGCCCTTTTGTTGTTGTGTTTCCGCGCCGCCGTCATTTTCCGGGCTTTTGTCCGTGTCGCTATGTGACGATGAGCTGTTGTCAAAAGCAGTGTACTGTTTGTATTTCTCAAGCTCCGCGAGTATCTCTTCGAATTCGGCGGAGGAGCCGAAGCTTTTGTCTTTTTGCCGCTCGGTGTCGGCGGCGCTGCTTCTGCTCGCGCCGTTTTTGCCTGTACCTTTTTTGCTCTTTGCCGGAGCGGACGCGGTCTTTTTGACGGATAATGACGGAGTTTTTCGCTTAGCCGCGGAGCTTTTCCTTTTGTCGGTGTGAGGCTTTTCCTTTTCGTTTTGCGGTTCTTCCTCTCCTAACTCAAAAAAGTCAAGGTCTGTGTCGAGAAATTCGCGCAGCTTTATAACGTGCGACTGCTTGACTTCGGAGAGGTCAAACGAGGCGTCGGGATGCTTTTCGGGGTATTTTTTGTTTATTATCGCCTTTAACGCCGCAGCCATAAAGCCGAGCAGTAAAAATCCGCCGAACGGCATTAAAAGACCCGGCAGTTTTACCGGAATGTTCAGTTTTACGCTGTAAACCGTGCCGCTGCCGAGTATTTCACGGACAACGCCGACTATAAGTATTACCGCGGCATAGCTGAAGCCTGCCGAAACGGCATCGAGAGCCGTGGCCTTAAAATTGTGCTTAACCGCGAACCGTTCGCAATGCAGCGCGATAAGCGAATTTACCGCAAGCAGCGGCAAAAATATACCTGCGCTCGCCGTTTCGTTGGGGGCAAGGTATCGGAAAAGCATAAACAGAGGTATGTTTATAAGCAATCCCAATATCGCATATATCATTTTTCGCACGCTGCCCTTCAGCTTTTTCATAAGCAGGCAGGCGAGACATTCTATAAGTAAAAGCTCAACTAAGGACACAAACGAGAGAATTATGGCGGATTTGAGCGATACCGCCATGGCAACGACGGGTGCAATGCCTATGGCTTCAAACAGCACGGGATTTTTAATTATCGCGCTGCTTCTGATAACGGAAACGCTTTTTTTCTTTTTATCAGGCATTTTCGGCACCGCCTTTCCCGTTTTCGAGAGCCTTTTCTTCGAGCTTGTCCGCGAGAGCTGCGCGCACCTTGGCGTTTTCCGCCGCAACAAGATGTCTTTCGCGCTTTGTAAGCGGTAGCTTGTCAAATGCGGTGACAAGTCCGTTTGCAAGCAGTACGGCAAAGACCGTACTGTCTTCGAATTTGCCCACAGAGCGCATTATCATACACATAAGCCCTGCTGCCGCACCGTAGCATATCCTTGCGTAAAAGCTCTTCGGAAGAAGCTTGTCGTCGGTCAAAAAGAATACCGATGAAAACAAAAGCATTCCTCCGCATATTTCCATAAATGCCGAGACGAAACGGCCCGTCAGCACGCGCGGAAACAGGAGCGCGTAAATAAAACAGACCGCGAGGAAGGATACGGAAACGGTGAAATTTTTCGGGCGTCTTACAGCGAGAAACAGGAGTGCTCCGAAAAGTGCTATCGAGCAGGTTGCGCCCATAGGGCCGGAAACCGAGCCTACAAGCACGTCAACATAGTTTAAAAGGCCGGTGCCGACCGAGTTTTTTTGCGAGAGCATATATGCGATAGACGTGCCGGGGAAAAATCCCTGCCCTCCCGAAACGGCGGTAGTGCCGGACGAGAGTATTGCCGGATAAGAAAAGACCTTATCCGGCATACATATTGTGACAAAGGCTATGCCTGCCGCTGCCGGCGTAAACATATGAGAACGCGCATTGCCGAACGGCAGCTTTGCGACGATAACGGCAAAAGCCGAGGCTATGCACGGCAGATAGTACGGAGCGGATGCGGGCATACAAAGTGATGTCATAAGGCCCGTGGCGACAGCCGAGAGGTCGGAAACAGAGACTTGAGCTTTGAAAATAAACG
>ULMV01002374.1_pt1 | contig 12127 bp, 12 predicted proteins | sample 1951751 | NCBI WGS metagenome assembly ULMV01 (sample SAMEA4835560, study PRJEB28245) | human gut metagenome | biome: gut microbiome; material: fecal sample | place: Denmark | collected 2008 | reverse complement strand
ACAATCGTCGGCAGCAGCAGCGACGGCGATTCCGTCATCAGCAGAAAAATCGTGCCCGGCACAGGCTCTTCCAGCGTTTTGAGCAGGGCGTTCTGCGCGGGTGGATTCATCTTGTCTGCCTGTTCAATCAGCACAACACGCCGTCCGCCCTCGAATGTGTGGCGGGCCGTAATCGCAATCAGCGCACGAATTTCATCCACCGGGATGGACTTCATGTCAGGGCGCACGTCCGGGTTAATCGGTTTGCCGGGCGCAATGATGACCAAGTCCGCGTGCGTCCCGTCCCGCACCTGCTGGCACGCCCGGCACACACCGCAGGGACGTTTTTCTCCCTCCGGCGCCTGACAGAGCCAATACTGCGCCAGCAACCGCGCCAGCGTCCGCTTGCCCATGCCTTCCAGCCCGGTGATGAGGTACGCGTGAACGAACGTGCCGTCGTGCAGCGTGCGCATCAAGCCATCATAAACAGCGCCCTGTCCCTCAAAATCGCTCAGAACGGGCGCTGCATTCCCTGTCTGTGCCGCCATTTGACGCTCCCTCAAAGTTTCATAAACTGATCGACTGTCAGGACGAACACTGTCGCACCGCCAACCGTCACTTCCATCGGGAAAGACGTGTAGACATTGCTCGCGCCGCCCATCGGTGTCGGGGATGCCGCCATCTGCTTCCGCGACTTGCAGACTTTCTCGATAATATCCAGCGTTCCCTGCAGTTTCGCGTCATCCACGCCGATGAGCAGTGTCGTGTTTCCCGCACGCAGAAAGCCGCCGGTCGTCGCCAGCTTCGTCACGCCGATTCCGGCTTTCATCAGCTGATTCACCAGCCGGGAGGCATCTTCATCCTGCACGATTGCAATAATCAGTTTCATTTGCCGGTCTCCTTTCGGGCGCATAAGCCCCTTTGATAGTATACAGCATCCCCGCGCAAATTTCAAGGGTTCGCGGGGACAAATGCGCCATCATGCCGCAGAAAAAAGAGGCGGCGCGTACCGTCCCTTCTTACAGCGCATGATTCATCAGCGCTTTCATGGCGTTGAGCGTATCCTGATTTTCCGGTTTATTCATCCCGAAACGCGTCACATACGGGTTTGCCGTACTGAAAGACATCAGATTGTTGACGTAGAGCAGTACCACACGGTCGTCGCCGAAATAATCCGAAATGCGGAACGGCTTGCCGAAGGTGAACGGCGATTCAATGCGCCGCGGCGTCAGGCGGTGCACCTCCTCCGTGCTGCGGAAGAAGGTGAAAAACTCGCGGTAGACGTGCACCTGATCCCACTGGCTGTCCGGGTCAAAGTCTTCGGAGCAGAAATAATCCACCTGCGCCCAATCGCCGTCCACCGTCACGGTCACATAGCCAAGATGCCAGGTGTCGTTCGCAATCATGTCGAACACCTGCGTGCCCTGCTGGCTCAAATCAACGACAGAGAAGCGGTACCACTCGTCCGTCAGCTCATCGCAAGCCTCCTTGAACTGCGGGCCGAACGAGCAAACCTCCGCCTTGTCGTACCACGCGTACCGCGCTGCCTTCAAGTCCTCTTCCGTCTTCCAGTCGCGCAGGGAAATGTAGTCCAGCCCCAGCTCCGGCACATAGGTCACATCGAAATCCACCTGCGTGACCGTTTCGCCGTTGACCTTGACGTCCAGCCGATGCGTCACGCCGCCATCATGTCCGGTGTTGTCGCCGTAATTCTTGAAATTCCACCAGATGCGCTGCTGACCGTCGTCCGCGCCGATTTCGCCCTGCAGCGGTGTGGACTGATCCCACGAAACGGTCGCGTTCTCCCATTCGTCGCCGTTCTTCCGGCTGATTGACCATGTTACGTCGTCGCCCTGCGGCGTGATGGTGAAAAGCGTACGCGGCAGGAAGAACGGCACAAGCACGTCGTGCTCCTGCAGGATGCTGTCCACCTTCGGGGATGCCGCAATCGCCACGGTGCAAAACGTCACCAGCAGCACCAATGCCAATACCAGTCGCTTGCCTTTGCTCATGGGTGTCCCCTCCTATCTCTTCTCTTGCCACTTCCATTATACACCTATTTTCCTGATTTGTCGAGCGCAAAAAAGACGCCCGCCGCAAGCACGGTCAGGCGTCTTGATTGGTTTATTCTTCCTTCGCGGCATCTTCCAGAATGGCCTGCGCGGCCTTTTTGCCAGCGCCCATTGCCAGAATGACCGTCGCTGCGCCCGTCACAGCGTCGCCGCCCGCATAGACATGCTTCTTGCCCGTGCGGCCGTGTTCATCCGTCGTGATGCCGCCCCACGTTTCGGTCGGCAGGTCAGGCGTGGTTTTCTTAATCAGCGGATTCGGGCTATTGCCGATAGCGACAACGACCGTCTCCACGGGCAGTTCAAACTCGCTGCCGGGCTTCGGCACGGGACGGCGGCGTCCGCGCTCGTCCGGCTCGCCCAGTTCCATTTCCACGCACGTCATGGCGCGGACAAAGCCGTTTTCATCGCCCAGAATCGCCTTGGGGTTCGTCAGCATCCGGAAGTGGATGCCTTCCTCCTTGGCGTGGTGGACTTCCTCTTTGCGGGCGGGCATCTCCGCCTCGCTGCGGCGGTAGACGATCGACACGTCTGCCCCCAGACGGCGCGCACAGCGGGCAGCGTCCATCGCGACGTTGCCGCCGCCAATGACTGCCACGCGCTGACCGACCTTCACGGGCGTATCATGCTCCGGGAAGGTGTAGGCGCGCATGAGGTTGATGCGGGTCAGGAACTCATTGGCGGAATACACGCCGCAGAGGCTTTCGCCGGGAATCTTCTGGAAGTTCGGCAGACCCGCGCCCGAACCGACGAAGACCGCGTCGTTGCCCTCTTCCAGCAGCTCTTCCACCGTCATGGCGCGGCCGACAACCGCATTCGTGACGATTTTCACGCCCAGCTTGCGGATATTGTCGATTTCCTTCTGCACAAGCGCTTTCGGCAAACGGAACTCCGGGATGCCGTACATCAGCACGCCGCCGGGGGTATGGAGCGCTTCGTAGACGGTCACGTCCCAGCCTGCGCGCGCCAAATCCGCCGCACAGGTCAGACCTGCGGGGCCAGAACCGACAACTGCCGCTTTCTTGCCCGTCGGCGCTGCTGTTTCCGCGGACACCGTGCCCTCGGTCATGGCATAGTCCGCCGCAAAGCGTTCCAGACGGCCGATGCCGACCGGTTCGCCCTTGATACCGCGGACGCACTTGCTTTCGCACTGCGTTTCCTGCGGGCAGACGCGGCCGCAAATCGCCGGAAGGCCGTTCTGCAAGCGAATCGTCTCGTATGCTTCTTGGAACTCGCCCTTCTTAATATGCGCGATGAAGTCCGGAATCGGCACATTCACCGGGCAGCCCTTGACGCAGGGCGCATTCTTGCAATGCAGGCAGCGGTCAGCTTCCTCCATGGCGATTTCGCGGGTATAGCCCAGCGCGACTTCCTTGAAATTCGTCGCGCGGATGTCCGGCTGCTGCTCCGGCATCGGATGCTTCTGAAGACTCATGTTCGGCATTATCGAACACCTCCCGTCAGGCGGCACTTGTGGAGCTTTTCCATCGCCCGCTGCTCTTCCGGGCGGAACATGCGGCTGCGGGAAATCGCTTCCGCCCAGTCCACCTGATGCCCATCAAAGTCCGGGCCGTCCACGCACGCGAATTTCGTCACGCCGCCAACCGGCACGCGGCAGCCGCCGCACATGCCCGTGCCATCAATCATAATCGGGTTCATGGAGACGATGGTCTTGATGTCCTTGGGCTTGGTCAGGTCGCATACGGCTTTCATCATCGGCAGCGGGCCGATGGCAATCACTTCGTCGTACGCCTTGCCTGCATCAAGCTTCGCCTGAAGCGCCTGCGTCACAAAGCCCTTGTTGCCGTTTGAACCGTCGTCGGTCATGATGGTCAGGTCGGTGCAGGCCGCCGCCAATTCATCCTTCAGGATGATGAGGTGTTCGTTGCGGAAGCCGACAATCAAGTCCACCTCGCAGCCCGCCTCGTGCAGCGCCTTTGCCTGCGGATAGGCAATCGCCACGCCCAGACCGCCGCCGATGACCGCCGCGCGCTTGACGCCCTCGGTATGGCTCGGCTCACCCAGCGGGCCGACGAAATCCAGCAGCGCGTCGCCCTCGTTCAGCGTATCGAGCTTCATGGTCGTGTAGCCGACTTTCTGGAAGATGATGGTGACAGTGCCCTTCTCGCGGTCGTAACCGGCAATGGTCAGCGGGATGCGTTCACCTTCCTCATCAATGCGGAAGATGATGAACTGGCCCGGCAGCGCCTTGCGCGCCACCAGCGGCGCTTCGATTTCCATGAGCGTGACCGTTTCATTCAGCACACGCTTTTTGACAATGGGAAACATATTGTGCCTTCCTCCCTCTTGTGAAAAGGATATCAGTTTATTCTATCGCAAAGGCGGCGGAATTGCAAGCAAGAAATGTTCTTTCTGCGTATTTCTGCAACCAGCAGTGGCATTTTCAGGGATTCATGCGGAACCAGCAGAAGGATGTCGCGCTCGGCAGATCCCAAATCGTCAGCTTATAGCCGTCGGGCATGTCGAACCACGCAAAGTCGTTGACCCCGTACGAGCCACGATTGGGCGCATCCTCGAACGGCACGCCAATGATGGAAATCGCCACGCCGCCGTCGGTCGTCTTGACCCCCTTGTAGTAGGAATCATCCTGATGGGCATCAAGGAACGCCTGAATGCGGTCTGTATAAGCGAAATTCGGCCCGCAATGAATCACCAGCGCGTAATCCAGATACGGCGCAAGCTCCGGCAGTTCCTCCTCTGTGTAGCCAAAATCGCGCAGCGTGCCGATGAACATCATGATATGGCGCGCGCGCTTCTTCGCCACCAGCAGATCGCCCACCTGCAGGTTCTCCGCCAGTTTATCATACGACGGCATTCCCTTGCCCTTGCGGTGGCTGTACACATGGTTCTTGCCGTACTTGCCATACTGCAGAATCATGTTGGACAGGCTGTCATGCTTCGGCAGCCCCGCCTCGGCATACACCCACTGCGTGAAGCCGGAACAGTCCAGTCCATAGAGATAGTACGAACCCTTGTCATAGAAGCGCGTCTGCTCCCAGATTTCGCGCTTGCTGTACAGCGGCGCGCGGGAGAACAGGCGCGTCAATGTCGTTTCGTCATCTGCCTTGCCGCCGAAGAAATACGGGCAGCCATCCACAAACGTCGCTGTCACATCAGCGCCGGTTATTTCGTTGTAGCGGCGCACAAAGTCGTTCCCCTCTTCCAGCATGGAAAAGGCAGCATCCAGCAGCTTCGAGCGCTCCACCTCCGCCTGCGCCGGCAAAATGGACAGCACCATCGTCAGCATCAGCACCAGCAATGCTGTCAGTTTTTTCATCGTGTTTCTTCCTTTCTTCCTCCGGCGTTTTTGCCGAATATCGACATTATAGCACATACGCCATCATATGACAAGTACGCCTGTGCGGGCTTTCCATCCCGAAGTCGGTCTGCCTGACAGAAAAGAACACCGCTCAACATAAAAAGTCAGCGTGTTGATTTTTCCCGCGAATTTTATCGTTTTCCCTGTTGACATATTTAATAGGAAGATATAGAATAGACGGCGGACTGATTTTTTACCGCGTCTCCCGCGTGCGGTACAAGGAGGTTACGGGATGTTTTTTCTGCTTTTTGGTTTCTGGGTGCTGCTCAACGGCAGCTGGACGCTCGAAATTGCGCTGATTGGGCTGGTTGTCTCGGCGGCGCTGTACGCGTTCATCGTCAAGTTCATGGGTTACTCGCCAAAGAAGGAATGGGCGATTGTGCGCCGTCTGCCGCGCATCATCGGGTACTTTCTGTATCTGGTGAAGGAAGTTTTCCTCTCGGCGTGGGCGACGATTAAACTCGTCTGGTCGCCGAAGCTCGTTGTCGAGCCGGAAATCACCTCGTTCCACACCCATGTGCGGACACTGCCCGGCAAAGTGGTGCTGGCGAACTCCATCACCATGACCCCCGGTACGATTACCGTGGACATGCACGACGATTTGTTCCTCATCCACTGCCTTGACACGTCCTTTGACGTGGGCAAAGAGGGGTTTGAGATGGAGCGCCGCGTGATGGCGGTGGAAGGAACGCCGAAAGCCAAGAAATCCAAGAAGGGAGCGAAAAAAGCATGACGGACGCCTACGCATTTCTCTACAACGGGGCGCTGATTGTCATCGGCGTACTGCTGCTGTTCTGCCTGATTCGCGCCATCCGCGGGCCGCGCATTGCCGACCGCGTCATTTCCATCAACATGATGGGTACGCTGATTGTTATCACCATCTGCGTGCTGGCATTCCTGATGAACGAGGGGTATCTGGTGGACATCGCGATGATTTACACAATGCTGTCCTTCCTCGCGGTGGTGCTGCTGACGAAGATTTACATGGGCGTCTACCGCGAAAAACGCCGCCGCCGGGAAGCGGCAGAAAATCAGGCGAAGGAGGATGAAGCACATGAGTGACTTCTGGCAGATTTTCCGTTTTGTGATTGCCGCCCTGCTGACGCTTGCCGGTGTATTCTGCATGATTTCCAGCGTTTTGGGGCTGTACCGCTTCCGTTATGCCCTCACGCGCATTCACGCCGCTTCGCTGATGGACACGGTCAGCATTTTTCTGATGCTCTCCGGTCTGTCCGTCGCGACCGGCTTTACCGTGGCGACGGCAAAAATGGTCGTCGTGATTCTGTTTTTGTGGATTACCAGCCCCGTCGCGTCGCACCTGATTGGGCGGCTGGAAGTGACCATCAACGATGAGTTGGAAAAGGACATGACCGTCATGGACGAAACGGCGGTTCAGCACGAAAAGGAGGGCGACTGACCATGCAGGTGCTGCACATTCTGCTGCTGGTATTCATCATCAGCTGCGCTGTCTCCGTCTCGCTGACGAAGAACCTGCTGACGGCGCTGGTCATCTTCATGGGGCAGTCGCTGGCGATGAGCGTTATCTGGATTCTGCTGGAATCGCCCGACCTTGCAATTACCGAAGCGGCTGTCGGCGCAGGCATCACAAGCCTGCTGCTGTTCGTGACGCTGAAGAAAATCCACGCCATCGACATCCAAAAGGGCACGGACAAGACCACAAACAACGTTCAGGAAGGGGTGACGCGGCATGGCGAAGATCAGGAATAATTACGAAAAAAGCTGGTTTCCGCGGCTGCTGAAGTGGCTGGACGGCGGTTCGGGTCTGCTCGATGATGCCATGGCGCACGAGCTGGACGAAGGCAGTGAAGAGCACCTGCTGCCCGACTCGCAGGACGCCCTCACCCGCGAAACGAAATTCGAGCAGCACCGTCAGGAGAGCTTGGACAAGGACGAGACGCTGTACGAGCGCTACCATCAATGGGCACACACGCGCGGCAAGAAGCTGCTGACGTGGCTGTACCGTCTGCTGGCGGTGGTTGTGTGCTTCTCCATCATCTGGGTGCTGCTGCAGACGGCCAGCTACCTGCCGCCGTTTGGCAATCCCGACAACCCGGTCAACAACGAAGTCAGCCAGCGCTATATCGAGAAGGGCATGGAGGAAACCGGCGCGGTCAACATCGTTGCGGGCATGATTCTGGACTACCGCGCATTTGACACCTTGGGCGAATCGAACGTGCTGTTCATTGCCGCCTGCTCGGTGCTGATTCTGCTGCGCGTATCCGGCAGCAAGGACGGCAAGCCCTCCACCGAACAGCTGGAAGCTGAAGCCGACGACCGCATGTATGAGCCGAAGAACGACGCCATCCTGCAGCACGCGGCGAATTTTCTTGTGCCGCTGATTCTCATGTTCGGCGTGTACGTTATTCTGAACGGACATATTTCCCCCGGCGGCGGCTTCTCCGGCGGCGCAATTATGGGCGCAGGGCTGATTCTGTACCTGAACGCGTTCGGCTTCAAGCGCACGGAGCGTTTCTTCACTTTTACGACGTTCAAGATTGTGTCCTGCGTCGCGCTGTCGTTCTATGCGCTGAGCAAGGCGTACAGCTTCTTCACCGGCGCGAACCATCTGCCGTCCATCATCACAACGGGTACGCCCGGCATGATTTTCTCCGCAGGGCTGATTCCATACCTGAACATCGCCGTCGGACTGGTCGTCTGCTGCACGATGTACGCCTTCTATACGCTTTTCAGAAAGGGGGACATGTAAGCCATGAATTTTACAAACTACGAAGAAATGGCCGCCATGATTCTCTTCGGCATCGGCTTCACGACGCTGCTGCTGCACAAGAACATGATTAAGAAAATTATCGGTTTCTCGATGATGGACAGCGCCATTTACCTCTTTCTGGCGGTCAAAGGCTACATTGCAGGGCGGAAAGCGCCAATTGTGGTGGACGGCATTACGTCCATGGAAGCCTACATCAACCCCATTCCGGCAGGTCTGGTGCTGACGGGCATCGTCGTCTCCGTGTCGGTGACGGCGCTGATGCTCGCGCTGACCGTCCGGCTCTATCGGCAGTATCACACGCTGGATATTGACGAGATTACCGCACTCTGCCGGAAGGAGGAGGAAACCTGATGTCGCAGCCGCTCTGGCATTCCATCCCCTATCTGTGCATCCTGCTGCCGCTGGGTTCGGCGGCAGTGACCAGCGTCCTCAAGCCCCGCTGGGCGCGGTATTGGACGATGTTCGCGCTGCTCGTGGTCACGTCGCTCTCCGGCGTGATTTCCGCCATTTTCGCATCCGGCGCGGAGAGCTACACCTACATGATGGGTCACTTTCCCGCGCCGTGGGGCAACGAAATCCGCGCGGGTCAGCTGGAGGCCGTGACTGCCCTGTTCTTCAGCCTGATTATGCTGCTGAGCCTGCTCGGCGGCTTGAAAAAGATTGACGAGCACATTGACCAGAACAAGGTCAGCCTGTACTACGTCGTGCTGCTGCTGCTGACGGCGGCGCTGATGGCGCAGGTGTACACGAACGATATTTTCACCGCCTACGTCTTCCTTGAAATCATGACGCTGGCGGCGTGTGCGCTGATTGCCATCCGCAAGCGCGGGCGCACGCTTGTCGCCGCGACGCGCTACATGATCATGAACCTGATCGGCTCAGGTCTTTTCCTGCTGGGCATCATCCTGCTGTATGACCTGACGGGTCACCTGCTGATGAGCAACATGAAGGAAGCGGTTGCGGCACTGGCGAAGTCCGGGCAGTATCAAGTGCCGCTGACGGTTGTCGTCGCGCTGATTTCCATCGGTCTGTCCATCAAGAGCGCCCTCTTCCCGTTCCACACATGGGTGCCGGATGCTTACGCCTATTCTACCCCGACGTCCGCTGCGGTGCTGTCCTCCTTGGTCAGCAAGGGCTACATCTTCCTGCTGATGAAGATTATGTACCGCGTAATTGGGCTGGACGTGATCGTCTCCACTGGGATTCAGGATGTGCTGTTCGTTTTCGCGCTTGTCGGCATGGTGATGGGCAGCATTTCCGCCATTCGTCAGACCGACATTCGCCGGATGATTGCGTTCTCCTCCGTCGCGCAGATTGGCTATGTCTTCATGGGCATCGGTCTGGGCACAGATGAAGGCATGATGGCGGCAACGTTCCACATCTTCAGCCACGCGGTGTGCAAGAGTATGCTCTTCCTTGCCGCGGGCGGCTTAGCGGACGCTTCCAACAACTCCAAGAAGTTCCGTGACCTGCGCGGTGCGGGCTTCCGCAGCCCGATTGCAGGCGTGGCTTTCACCATCGGCGCGCTGAGCATGGTCGGCTTCCCGTTCCTCGGCGGATTCGCATCGAAGCTGAATTTCGCCCTTGCCGCGATGGATGTCGGCGGTGCGCGGACGATGCTGGTGCTGATTACGCTGGCAATTTCGACGTGGCTGAACACGCTGTACTTCCTGCGCACAGTGATTACGCTCTACCGCAAGCCCGTGCCGGGGGCGGTGTATTCCGTCGCCCGCGGTCAGCGCGGCTTCTGCTTCAACGCCTCTCTGGTGGCGTTCTCCATCGTCAATGTGGCACTGGGGCTTTTCGCACAGACCTTCGTCAGCGCCATCACCGCGGGTTTGGCGACATTTGGGTAAGGGAGGAAACGAATGATGAATCTATGGCTGCTTCTTCCTCTGCTGCTGCCCATGCTGGCGGGGCTGCTTCTGCTGACAAAGCCGTTCGCGGAGGGGAAAATCCGTCGCCTGACGGTGCAAATCGGGTTGATTTTGACGCTTGTGTCCCTGCTTCCGGCGTTTCTGACGTCCGGGCGCGACCTGGCGCTCTTCACGCTGTCGGACAACGTGGAGATTGCGCTGCATGTGGACGGCATCGGCATGTGCTTCTGTGTGCTGATGGCGTTCGTCTGGACGGCGGCGGGGTTCTACTCGTTTGACTACATGGCACACGAGGGGCATGAAAAGCGTTTCTACTGCCTGTATCTGCTGACACTGGGCGTGCTGATGGGGCTGTGTATGTCCGGGAGTCTGGTCACCTTCTACATGTTCTACGAAGCCATGACGCTGCTGACCATGCCGCTGGTGATGCACTCCGGCAGCAAGGAAGCGGTCGCGGCAGGCATTAAGTACCTGATTTACTCCGTCGTCGGCGCGTCACTGGTGCTGCTGGGCATTTTCGCGATTGCCCCATACGCGCAGTCGCTGTCCTTCGCGCCCGGCGGTGCGCTGGACATGGCGAAAGTCGCGGGGCACGAGGGCTTTGTGCTGGCGATTGGCGGCGTGATGCTGCTGGGCTTCGGCGCGAAGGCGGGTCTGTATCCGCTGCACGGCTGGCTGCCGACGGCGCACCCGGCCGCGCCTTCCCCGGCGTCGGCGGTGCTGTCCGGCGTCATTACGAAAGCGGGCGTGCTGGGTCTTTTGCGCGTCATTTACTGCTTCCTCGGCGCACAGAATCTGCGCGGAACGTGGGTGCAGACGGTGCTGATGGCGCTCTCGCTCTTGACGGTTTTCATCGGTTCGCTGCTGGCGTACCGGGAGCATCACCTCAAAAAGCGGCTGGCATGGTCTACGGTCAGTCAGGTGAGCTACGTCGTGTTCGGGTTGAGCACCATGCATCCACTGGGGCTGCTCGGCGCCATGCTGCACGTCGTGTGCCACTCGCTGGTCAAGGACGTGCTGTTCATGGGCGCGGGCGCAGTCATCCTGAAAACGGGCGAAACGCAGGTGGATGCCCTCCGCGGTATCGGCAAGCGGATGCCGGTCACGATGTGGTGCTTCGCGATTGGAAGCCTTGGGCTAATTGGCATTCCGCCGTGTCTGGGCTTTTTCAGCAAGTGGGAGCTGGCGCAGGGCAGCCTTGCCATGACGGGCGTGGCTTCATGGCTGAACTGGTTTGGGCCCGTTGTGCTGCTGCTCTCCGCCCTGTTGACGGCTGGCTACCTGATGCCGATTGTTCTGCGCGGCTTCTTCCCCGGAAAAGACGTGCAAGTCGGCGAAAAGTGCGAAGCGTCCGCGTCGATGCTCATTCCCATGCTGGTGCTGACGGTGCTGTCAGTGGCGCTGGGCATGTTCCCGTCGCTGCTGACCGACCTTCTTTCCCCCATTTTGACCGCACTGCTGTAAGGAGGAAGCGCATATGCTGTTATTCCTGACCATCGCGCTGCCCATGCTTGGCGGCGCGGCAATGGGACTGATGCGCTTTTCCAGCGCGAAATCCCGCGGAATCTACGTTGAAACCATCGTGCTGGCGACGAGCATCCTGACGTGGGTGCTGCTGCTCACCCGCACGGATACCACCTACGTTCTCTGCCACATGAACAGCGAGCTGGCGCTTGCGTTCCGTGTGGACGGCATGAGCTGCATTTTCGCAGGTCTGGTATCCATCCTCTGGCCGCTGGCGTCGCTGTACGGCTTTGAGTACATGCAGCACGAGGAGCGTCCGAACACGTTCTTCAGCTACTACACGATGAGCTACGCCGTCACGCTGGCCGTCGCGTTCTCGGCGAACCTGTTCTCTCTCTACGTCTTTTATGAGTGCCTGACGCTGATTACCCTGCCGCTTGTCATCCACAAGAAGGACACCATGTCCATCCGCGCGGGGCGCAAGTACCTCACCTTCTCCATCTCCGGCGCGGCGCTGGCGTTCATTGCGCTGGTGTTCATCATCTACTACGGCACGACGACGGACTTTGTGCTCGGCGGCGTGCTAAACGCGGAAAAAATCAGCGGGATGGAAGAACTGCTGAAATTCGTGTTCCTGCTGGCGTTCGTC
>ULMV01004661.1_pt1 | contig 12149 bp, 5 predicted proteins | sample 1951751 | NCBI WGS metagenome assembly ULMV01 (sample SAMEA4835560, study PRJEB28245) | human gut metagenome | biome: gut microbiome; material: fecal sample | place: Denmark | collected 2008 | reverse complement strand
GGCTGTGTAAGTGCCGTATCACCCATGGACGGCTGATTAAGCGTTGCATGCCTTAATTTTCCCTGAATTGTATATACCCCATCTTCCAAATCATCTTTGCTTGTCTTTTTTGTATCTGCACTTACATTCTTTGTATCACAAAAATAAGGAGTGTCCGACACAAAACAAAATACAATAACAGCCGTCAAAATCAACGCCATCACCTTGTGTTTTCTAAAAAATTTCATGTCAAACCTCCTGTTTTTAATTCAAATTATTTAAATTTAGCTTTCTTTGCGCCCGCCTTAACAATCTGCTTTTTAAGAGATGTTTTCATTTTGGCTGAAATTCCGCTTGCAAACTTAACTTTTGTCAATTTTGTGCATCCTTTAAATGCGTTACTTTCTACCTTGGTAATATTTTTGCCTATTGTTACACTAACCAGTTTTTTATTGTTTTTAAATGCATTTTTACCTATTGAAACTACCTTAAAAGTCTTTTCACTTATCTTAATCGCAGCCGGTATAGTTATACTTTTTATATTTTTTTTTGCACTGTTAAGCGAAACCTTACCGTCTGATGTGATTTTATAAGTATTTCCGTCTTTTTTGGCAAGAGTACCGACCTTAAATGCATCTTCACTCTGTTCAGGTTCCTTTGTTTCCGCCGGCATTTCACTCGGAACAGCCGAAGGGCTCTCTGTCGGTTCTATACTTGGCTCTGACGAAGGTGTCTCTGTCGGCACTGCACTTGGCTCTGACGAAGGAACTTCTGTCGGTGCCGCTGACGCATTTGGATTTTCCGGTAATTCTTCTGTTTCATCAAATGCTTTGTCATCATCCTTAGTATTTTTTAAACTGTTCAAATCAAGTTTAAGATAAACATTTTGTGTTCCTGCACCTGTCGTTATTGCCTCCATAACGGGAACTGTAACCTGCAGAGGGACTATTCCGTCCTTAAGTGCCTCAGATATTAAATCAAAACTTACAATATCAGGATAATCTGTTCCATACGAATCTGAAATAACTGTTCCATCACTGTATTTCTGTAAACTCTCAACCGTTACATCCTTCAATGTTCCTGTAGGGTTTGAAAAAGAATCCTTGCCGTATCCTGTTTTGTAATATTTCATTGAACCGAGATAACCTTTTATGCTTGTTATCGTAATTCCGTGAAAGTTAAGGCTTATTCTCAGTTTTCCGTCTTTTACAGTTAATTTAACTGTGTGATTTATCGCAGCATCAGACATAGAACTGCTTACCAAATCGACTTTGTACATATTTCCTGTTACTGAATATGTACCATCCTGAAGATTCTCCAAAACACTTCCTGACGTTGTGGTATTCTGCTGATTGTCATTTTGTGAATTTCCACCGTTTTGTGTACTGTCATTATCCGGCTGCGATGTCGCCTGTGGTATGCTGTTTATGGCACTTGATACAGCTGCATTTACTGCCTCCGATGAATAAGTTGCTCCTGAAACCCCGTCTACACTTGCCACATCTGCTTTTTTCCCAATAAACGAACTCTTCATGCCACCAACAGCTATAGACAGATATGACACATTTTCTTCAACAAAATCACCTGTAAAATTTTTTCCGTAAACATCTAAAGATGTTATCACTCCATCCTGAACACTTACAGACGCTTCAACATCATATCCTCCGTACTGGCTGACATGCGAAGAACCGTTTCCCGTACCTGTCAATCCTACGGCAGATACACTTAACGGCATAGTACTAAATATCATTGACGCTGCAAGCAATGCAGAAACATATTTTTTTTGCATTTTAATTTTCATCTCCTATATAATTCTTAGTTTAATTTTTAATAAAAATATAAAACTGTTAAAGCAATCTTAGCAGAGCTGTTTTCACAGCCCTGCCTCGATTTTTATATGATGTAATTTAATTATTTAAACTTCACATTCTTAGCGCCTGCCTTGATAATCTGCTTTTTAAGTGATTTCTTCATCTTCTTTGAAATTCCCTTTGCAAATTTAATCGTCTTTAACTTCTTGCAGCCCTTAAATGCATTTTTACCTACTTTTGTAATGTTCTTACCAATAGTTACACTTGTAAGTTTCTTGTTGTTTTTAAATAATCCCTGAGAAATTGTAGTTACCTTGCATGTAACTCCGTTTACTTTTACAGTTGCAGGAATTGTCACACTCTTTGTATTTTTCTTGCTCTTTACAAATGCAACTTTTCCTTTGGCAACTACCTTATAAGTCTTTCCTGACTTTGTAAATTTTGTTCCGACTTTAGCTTTATTTGCTGCCGGTTTCTTTGTAGGTGCTGTAGTTGGTTCAACTGTTGCATCTGGTGTCTTTGTAGGTTCCACGCTTGGTGTTGTCTGTGGTTCCTTTGTAGGTTCTGCGCTTGGATTTACTGCAGGTGTTGTAGGTTCTGCACTTGGTGTCTGGCTTGGTGCTGTAGTTGGTGATGCACTCGGCGTTGCTGAAGGTTTTGCACTTGGTGCAGCTGAAGGATATGTTGCACCCGATGAACTTCCGCTTGAACTGCTACCTGAGCTGCTGCTTCCGCCTGAACTGCTATTTCCGCCTGAAACAGGTGTCATACTTGAAATATCAAGTTTCAAATATACATTCTGCGTCCCTGTACCTGCTGTAATTGCCTCCATTACAGGAACTGTTACCTGCAATGGAACTATTCCGTCTTTAAGTGCCTCAGGTATAAGGCTGAAACTTACTACGCTTGGATAATTTGTGCCGTATGCGTCGGAAACAACTGTTCCGTCACTGTTTCTCTGCACACTCTCAACACTTACTCCTGAAAGTGAACCCGTCGGATTTCCGTACTGGTCTTTGCCGTATCCTGAACCATAGTAACTTAACGAGCCGAGATACCCCTTAATTCCTGATATATTCATACCGTGGAAATTCATTGTAAGGCTTGCTCTGCCGCCGCTTACCACAAGTTTCATTGTATGGTCAATTGCCGAGTCAGACATTGATAAAGCTGACATTCCCGGCTTATACATACTTCCTGTCACTGAATATGTACCATCTTTTATAGTATTATCTGAGGATGAAGATGACGAAGAAGAATCTCCCTGTTTCTTCAAGCTGTCCCAATATACCTTAATAAAACTGTCAGAAGAGAAAATACCTCTGTCAAATACCATGCCTGATACTTCTCCTGTAAGATTTTTCATTGCAGGAACATATATCTTTGTGTTTGTGTTATAAATTGCTGCGTAATCTCCCTCCAAAGGAATTGTTATTTTTGTTACAACCTTGTCACTGGCAGTAAATACATCATCTGTGTAATCTATTGCTGATTTCTCAACTACTGCATCTTTCTTCAATTCTTTAGTCTTATCATTGTCTGCATAATATCCGTTAAAATCCATTACATACAACGGCTCTTTTGTAGTTCCATTGATAATGTTTGTTGTAAGTGTAGCTTTTCCGTTTGCATAAACTTTGATTGTTGCAGTATTCTTTGCTTTTTCTACAAGTGAATGTGCTACCTTGTCTGTAGTATATGCGATGTCTACTGTATATGTACCCTCTTTTAACTTTTCAGTAGGAACATTGATAATTTCCTCTGTAGCTTTAAGACCGAGTGCATTTATAATGGCATCTCTTATACCGTGTGAAGCATATGTTGCTCCTGATACGCTATCCACTCCCTCAATTTCTTTGACATCGCTTATTGATTTTCCGATGTATGCATCCTTCAATCCGTTTATCGCTTTATTGAGATATACTTTATTATTGTCTGCATATTGACCTGCAAAATTCTTTCCTGTTACGTCGATTGCCGTAATCTTTCCGTCTTTTGCTGTTACAACAACATCAATGTCATACTCACCAAACTGCTCGATATGTGATGTTGCGCTCGCTTTTATTGTTCCGTCATCTACATATGCATTTGCAAAGTCGAGTGAAAGATAAGCCTGCTGTGTAGAGTTCATTGCACTGACATACATACTCATATAGACACCGTCAAAGCTGTTGTCCGGAAGATTAAATGAAATCGAATTAATCTCACCATCTGCATTCTTTGTGTGGGCTACTGTAACAGGTGTGCCTGTTGTGCCGTTTTCAGTATAAACTTTCCAGTTTTTAGCATATTCTGTAATTGTTGCAACAGTTACTGCTCCAAGTTCTACCGTTACTCTTGTTGTACCGTCTTCGGCTACCTTTATTTTTGCACCTTTGATACAGCTCTTTGCTGCTGAATCGGCTGTTATATCATTTGCTTTCTTTAATGCTGCCGGCACAATATATGCGCCTGTTTCCAATACCTTCTTTGAAGAACTGAATTCCTTTTTCTTATTTGACGGAGTAATTTCTGTAACTTTCTCGTCCGCCTCATCATCTTTGTTGTCACCTGAAGATGCACTGTCTGATTTGCCGACATTTGCAAAATCCATTGCAATATAAGCATCCTGTGTCGTGTTCATCGCATCGATAAACATATTTACAAATACACCGTCATAGCTGTTATCAGGCAATTCAAATTTTATCTGTGTAACATGACCTTCATCATCTTTGCCTGTTATCTGTGCATCTGTTGTAGTTCCGCTTGCTGAAGTTCCGCTATAAATCTTCCAGTCAGCCGCATACGCTGTGAGAGTTCCAAATGTTACAGAGCCGAGTTCAACAGTTACAGCGGCCTTTCCATCATCAGCGACCTCTAACTCAGCACTCTTCAAGCATGCTTTAGCCATTGAATCTGATGTAATGTCAGTTCCCTTTTTAAGACTTACAGGAAGTTTATATTTTCCTGCTGCAAGCGCTTTCTTAGAAGAACCAAACTCAAATGTCTTTCCTGCTGTTTTTGCATTTGCATAATCAAATGAAAGATAAGCGTTGTTTGTCATTCCCATCATTGCAATATGCATCTGGATATATATACCGCCCCATTTGTAAGCATCTTTTGGCAATGTAAATGATGTTGAAATTTCGTTACCGTCTGCGTCCTTTACAGGAGTTGCTGCTACAAGTTTTGATGTATCGCTGCAGCTATCCTCTGTATAATATTTCCACTCTGATGCATATGCACCCAGAACCGGACCAAGACTAAGTGTTATCTTTGTAGTTCCGTCTTCAGCTACAACAAATGTAGCCCCTTGAACTGCTGAAGCTGCCATTGAAGCACTTACCTTGTCATCCTTTGTCATTTTTACAGGAACATTATATGTACCCGGCTTCAATGTACCGTCTGCATTTAAGTTTCCTGCCGTAACAAATACAGCACTTACATTAACTTCCTGCTCTGGCATTACAAATGTATAAACACCCTTTTCGCCTTCTGTAAGTTTAACTTCTGTTCCGTCTGCTGTGGCAGCTGTGATTTCTGATAACTTGCTTGAGCCTCCCGGTGTCACCTTAAGAGTTACTGTCTCACCGGCAACCGCCTTATTTTCTACATTACTTTCATTTCCGACTGCTGAAATGCTGCCTTCACCTGTTATCTTTGTCTTAATATCTTTCTTTATATCTTTTAAGCTGATGTTAACCTCTGCATCTGCGCTTGGCATCACGAACGAATATGTATATCCGTCATCTGCCTTAGTTACTTCTGCCTTTTTCTCTTCTCCTGCTTTACTGTAAGTTACGCTGACCTCTGCCTCATAACCGACTTTAGCCACAGCCTGCAAAGTTACTTTTCTGCCGGAATTTGCACTTACCGGAACATAAACTTCTGCATTTTCTGTATCAGAAACTGTCGATGTGATTTCAAATTCTTCACCCGAATTTTCTGCAAATACAGGCTGGTTTGTACCTTCAGCAACTGTCCATGTGTTATATGAACCGTCAGTCTGTTTTTCTACCCAGCTGTTAAGTGTTTCTGAAATATTCTTTCCGTTAACTTTATAATCGCTGTCCATTGTATGAACATCATTCCCGTAGTCCCCTAACTCAGCAGGAGATAAAGAGGTAAATACATTTTCGATATCAGCAGTTTTTGATGATGAGCTTACACTTCCATATGACTTTAAGCTGCTAGGACAATTTTCAATTTTTCCTGCAAAATAACTGTTTTTAACATTAGTATAACTATCTAATGCACACACATATCCTGACTGAATACTGCTATTTTCTGCAAAAGCAACCTCTGAAGTACTGTAACTGTTTTTCAGGCCTTTGCTTACACCAAATCCCTTATAATAGAAATATTTAATTTCTTTAGATGCTACATTTATTTTTCCTGATGATACACAGTTGATTGCCGACATATTTCCCATTGATGATATAATATCTGCGACATTTACTGTTGCTTCCGCATTGTTTCCTAATATATCAGAATCAATATTAAAATCGACATTATCAAATTTACCATATACACCACTGCTTGAAGTACTCATACCTAAAGAAACACTCTTGGATTGTACATAAGCATTATTTTTTCCTCTGAGTTTAAGGTTGCTTACATTAAATGCCGCTCCATATCCATTGTCCAGTTTTCCTATAAAACCGCTGTATGAATTATTGTTATTAACATACTGATAAATATCCAAACCTGAAATCGTATGACCGTTACCCTGAATATCTAATCTGCCCGTCTTTGACAACTTAATGTAGAGACTTCTCCAGCCATATTTTGACATATCAATATCTTTAGTTATATTGATAACCTTATTTTCAAGTGCTGACGGATTTTCTTCCAATTTTTTTGCAACTGCTGCAAACTGTCTTGCAGTTGATACATTTAATAACTTTCTTGAAAAATTAAAGTTTTCAGCGTAATTTCCATTATCTGTCCAAAGTGCAGGTGTTACTACGGAGATTGTCACATTTGCATCCGGCATTTCAAACGAACTGTCTGCTTTTCTAAGATATGTATCACCATCAGCCGTTGAAACTTTTATTGCAATAATTTTATTGTTTGTATCTGTTACACTAAATGATACTTTCTGACCTTTTCTTGCCTTTGAAGAAGCTGCTGTTATGTAATCTTTAGCGGCATCTTCAACAGTAATATTTTTTTCATCATACTGTTTTACTGCGTTCTCAGGAAATGCTATAGTTACGTTTGATGCAGGCATTGTAAATTCAAAATCCACACCTTTGTTTGTAGCTCCTGTTTTCGGTGTAACTGATACACTGTCATTTGATGATGTCTTAACTTCCGGAAGTGTCTTTCCGTCATAGTTGTATCCATTGTCTGTATCTGCTGCAAGCGAGAATGATACTTTCTCTCCCTCAGAAGATTTTGTACCTGTGTTCACAGTAATCTTTTCACCGACAGCTGCATTTGTTTTTATATCATATCCTGTTACTTCTTTAAATTTAATATTGATAGTTGCATCACTGTCATACACACCATAACTTATTCTGTACTTGCTAACTCCATCAGATTTCTGTGTGAATACACCGCTTACTTCCTGATTTGTATTATCGCCTGTTGCCTTTAAAGAATCGACAACATAATATTTGTCACCGATAATATTTGAAACTGACACGAAAAATGTTTTTCCATATTCCTGGCTTGCATCAAAACCGGATACAAGGCTTTCAAGTCCTGCCGGCTCTGTTTTTATCTTGTAATTTACTGTTTCAACATTTTTCTGCTTTATCTTTACACTTTCACCAGGCATTACAAATGTATATGTTCTCACAGTCTCTTTTGATGATGCATTATATGAAGCACCTGTAAATGTAGTATCTATAGCACCTGCTGATGCTGCCTTAACCTCAGGAACAACATATCCATAGCGGGTTCCTGTTGCATTTATAGTGATTGCCTCACCTTTCTTTGCACTGTATTTGTCAACAGATATTCCTGTTGCATTTGCCGGAATCTCTATCTCATACTCGCCCTCACTTACAATAGGTGAAAAGAAAGGAATAATTGCAAAAATATCTCCGCCAAAAGGATTTGCTGTAACTTCGTCACTTTTGATTACTGTGGTATATTCATTTTCCTTATCCTTTACCGCAGTTATCTCCATTGACGGACAGTCTGAATAATCACCTGTCATAGCTGATACCATATCATTACAATAAACAACTCTGTTCAATTTCCATCCCTTTTCAGGAACAGCTTTAAATGTTATAGTATCGCCAATATAACCGTAATTATATGAATCCCCCTCTTTCGTATGGATACCCGATACTAACTCTATTGTCCCTTTGCCGCCACCGCTTGGTGTGGTAACCAGCACCTCCGCCTTCTCATCTGCCGAAGCTTTGGTTCCCGCCGGCATTAAACTTATTATCATAGCAAATGCCATAATAAAAGATAAAATTCTCTTTACTCTTTTGGAATCAAACTTCTTTTTCATTCCAACAAATAATTCCCTGCTCTTTGAACTTACGCTCATTTTTACCTCCTATTTTTTTATTTACAGTTACAATTGAAATTCTTAAAACTTAAAAACAGAAATCACAAATTTTTATAACAGTTAACTTTCTTATAACAACAATTAACTTCTTTTAATAGCAGTTACCCTCTTCCACCCTAAGTTAATAGTTGCTATTTGTGGTTTCATATTTCTAACCCGAATTTCAAAAAAAACTGCTGACAACTGATTAAATTTCAACTTCATTGTCAACACCATTGTAAAAACGATTTACATCTGTCCTTACGCCCGTTAAGTATATCAGAGCATTTTATTTTTGCAAGAATTAATTTTTGTTGCAGTTTCGCACAAAATAAGCCTTTAATTGATAAACCTTAATCAATTATCATCTAATATTCCCATTAAACAATTATTTTAAAGCTAATATTTTTTATTGCAATCATGCAACTATTTTTCCACATGATATATTTTATCAATTATCTTGGTATTTTTTCGGCTGTAACCAAGCTTTTCTCACCCATTTTTTTACTTTTCAGCTCTCAATTTGTACATTAAAAAAATTGTATAGCATTTTCGCAACTATATAAAAGATTTAATTTTCGTTGTACTAGAATACTATATCATTGATACATTACACTAGATTGTCACAGAAAATAAAGCCACCGATTCCGGCATATGCATATTTCCTACAGAACATTGCATTTTCATATTTACAGTTCCATTCATAAACTGTCCTATACCGGTACCCGTATTAACAAACTGGATTGTATTTGCCGGAATAAGAATTTCGTCACCCTCTTTGACTGCTTCTTTATAATCAATTCCGTCAAAATACATCACACGACTTACTTCTCCCATCATCATATGACCGTTTACCGCAGAGTTTGCCGATACTCTCTTAGCTTTTAATCTTATAGTCCCTTTTCCCTTTCTCACGCTTAATGTACATGGATTTTCAAATCCGTTATTTGCCATAGAAAGAACATTTCCATCTTCTGAACACATCCTGTAGAATACATAAGAAAATTTATAATCTCCGTCTCTCATAAGTTTACATAATATATTTCCGCTAAATGCACATTCCCCTCTCAGCTCATTCTTTATTCTATACCGCTCATTCGCCTCATCAAGTACCTTCATCGTTTCGTCCGATGTATTTAATGCCCACATTACGGCATCTTTTCTGGCATTCTTTTCACTTATCCCCTCATAAAGCAAGTGATTTATAAATATGTCTACTTTGTACTTATAACACTTTATCATTTCCATTCCGCCCTCTGTCAGCCTTGGATGCCTTTCAACTGTTTTGTCTGCAAGCCCCTCCTGTTCAAGCGTTGACAAAATCCTGCTTATTTTGTAATTCTTTTCATTTAAGGACTTTGCTATTGATGACACATTTCTTTCGCTGTCCTCATTCTCATAAAGTGCCATAAGTACCTGTAGCTTTAACATTTCATTTTCATCAATCATTGTCTCCCTCCAAGTCGTCCCATGTTTTTTATATGATACGATGTTTTTTTGCATCATGTTATAGTTTAACATGAAATTTCTATCAAAATAACATTGATTGATGTACTTTTTTTATCAAAAAGAATTTCTATACCGACAAATTTATACTTGCCGCAATCTCTGTCTGACCTTCCGGACTCTCTCCGGCAGAAAGCTCGATCTGCTCTGTGGCAAGCTTTGATGTATCCACAAGCGTCTGTGACATATCCATACTTAATGATGCTCCCTGAACCTGCGACATCATTATCCCAAAATCACCTCCACCTCGTTTCCATATTTCAATCTTTTCTTTAAGATATGTGATATCTGCGTCCATCAGCTTGCTGTTTTCTTCTCCTCTGTGAGCCTGTTTCTCTCTTTTTTCCTGCTTTCTTATTTCGTCTTCTATTTTTCTTAATTCTTTCTGCTGCTCTGCTCTTATCTTTTCATCCGGAATTTTGACAACCGTTTCTTTCTTTGATGAAATATACTTGTCATCATCTTTTCTATTCATGACTTCCTGTTTTATATGTGCAAGTTTCTTTTTTGCAATAGTTATCATTCTTTTTGCATGAGAAATTGCAATATTCAGCTCGTCATCATCATAGTTCCCACTTGCAGCTTTTCTCCTAAGTGCCGACAGATTTGAATTTGCACTTGCAACGGCATTACTTGCCTGTGATATGCTTTTAGCCCCCTGAATACTTGAAGATACTTTTTTATAGCTGTAATTTAAAACTTTTTTCGTCTTTGTCTCTGTTTTTGCAGCGTTTTTCTGAGCCTCTTTCATTCGCTCAAGCATATCTTTTAATCCTTCAAGCTGTTTTTGAAACTTTTCATATTCTTCTTCATTTTTCGTCTTTTGTGAGCTTTTATCACCTGACGCACTGTCGTCCTCAATCTCTATATCGCTGTCATCACTCAGTTGGAGAATAACACCATCATCTTTTGTCTTATAGGTATTTGCAATACCATTGTCAGACTTAACAGAAATTCCGATACCGTTTTTTGTTGTAATATCAGCGTATGTACTGACTGCATCATCAGAAACCTCACCGGATTTTGAGTAATTCTGCTTGCCGGACACCTGCTTACTTCCCCTTGTCTGAACATTATCTTTCTGTAAAGCTTTGTCCTTCTTTGTTTTTCTGTTTATATGATTTTGTCCTGTTTGAAACAGTGCATTATTTATACCTACTGCCATAAAACTCCCTCCTTGTTCTTAGACATCTAACACTTTTAACACTATGTTTTTAGCTCCTTTTTCTATATATCGGCAGTAAATACAAAACTTCTCAACATCATTCAACAACAATTCCACCATATTTCCACCTGTTTTCCACATGGTTTTTGCAAGTTATCCACAAGTTATCCACAAATTGTGCATAAATGGTTTGATTGAGCGGTGAATGTATTAACGCAGAAATTGACTTTATTAAACAACAGTGTTAAAATCTCTTTGAACAAATGTTCTTGAAGGAGATTACTAATGAAACGCAACACAAACATTTTAAAAATTGTCACTTATTCTTTTTATATTATTATCACATTTGTAATTTTAATATTTATCCTTTATTATAGTAAAAATAAAGAAGTAAAATTTATTCTCAGTTCCATCGGTATCTGGTTTTGTTTTTTTCTTTTCTGCGTCTACAAAATATGCAAAGCACGAAAATATGTAGGATTTTTTGAAAAAGGCATATATGATGCTGTAGATTTTGATGATATGGACGGTTTTGAGTTTGTAGAACTTACTTGCGACATTCTTGTTGCCAATGGTTTTGAAATTGCCGAGAGTACCCAAAACAGTGGTGATTTCGGTGTGGATGTTATTGCTCAAAGAGACGGTATTATATATGCAATACAATGTAAAAGATACAATGGTCCTGTCGGAATTGACGCTGTACAGCAAGTTTATGCCGGACGTGATTTTTATGAATGTAATGTTGCTGTCGTTCTTACAAACAGTTACTTTTCAAAAGCCGCACAGAGGCTTGCTGACAAAATCGGTGTGGTTTTATGGGACAGAGAAATGTTTAAGGAATTATTATAAATGGAGATTTTGATTTATGAACACCATTAAAATATCAGTCAGAAATCTTGTTGAATTTATATTAAGAAGTGGTAATCTCACTACATCATCAGGGCTTAAAGACCCCGATGCAATGCAGGAGGGTGCACGTATACACAAAAAAATTCAACGTAAGATGAAATCAGGTTATCAGGCTGAAGTTGCGCTGTCAATTATTGTTCCAATCAGTTATGACGACATCAATTTTGAAATATGCGTCGAGGGGCGTGCCGACGGTATTTTCACAGACGAAACCGGTTATAATATTGATGAAATAAAAGGTGTTTACAGGGAACTTGCATCCATTGAAAATCCCATTGAAGTTCACAGA
>ULMV01013635.1_pt1 | contig 12717 bp, 9 predicted proteins | sample 1951751 | NCBI WGS metagenome assembly ULMV01 (sample SAMEA4835560, study PRJEB28245) | human gut metagenome | biome: gut microbiome; material: fecal sample | place: Denmark | collected 2008 | reverse complement strand
TTGTTTTAAACTAACAACACTTCTAACATGATCGAAAAATGGTATTATAATTGTAAGCCCGGCATCTGCGACTTTGTGAAATTTACCTAATCTTTCAATAATGTATACCTCAGATTGTCTAACGACTTTGATTGATTTAACTGCTATAATAACTATTATAATAAGTAATGCAATTAAAAAGTACATAAAATCCTCCTTCTAGCAAGTTTACTTGCTCTATAAAAATTAATTTAAATAACCTATATATTTGAAAGTTTTCTTAAGGGCTTTACAAAAGCCTTAACTCCTTCAATACTTTCGACTTCAACTTCTGTACCTTTTTGAATATTAATTTGTTCTTTTGTTTTTGCAGACCAAATTTCGCCTTCGATTTTTATTTGACCAGTACCTTTTGCCCAATCAATATCTTCAATTACAATTCCTTTTTTTCCAACAAGTGAATATACATTAGTAGGAATAGTATCTTTTTTTGCAATTTTATTTATTAATGGTCTTGTTGCTAATATAAGCAATCCTGACGATATAACAAATACTGATGCCTGAAAAATTACATTATCTATAAAGAAACTAATTACCATTGCAATTAATGCTGCAACTCCAAGCCAAAAAACAAAGAATCCAACAGTAAAAATTTCAATAATAAAAAATATTCCAGATGCAATTAACCATATTTGCCACATAATAACCTCCAATCGAGCATATTGCTCAAGCAAATTGTGGAAAAAAACACCACAACTATATTATACTACATATTTGAGAAAAAACAAAGAGATTTAGTAAAAAAACTTGTAAATCTAGGAAAAAAATGATAAGATTAACCTGATTATTATAATAAAAAGGATACTTACTATAAAATTTTGAGAGATAGGAGTAAAAGAATGATATTAGAAGAAATTCAAAAAATTGTTTCTAAAGATAAAATTTTTACAAATGAACCAATGAGTAAGCATACTTCATTTAAAATTGGTGGACCTGCTGAAATTTTCGTTAAAATAAATAATGTAGAAGAATTAAAATTAATAATAAAAATTTCAAAGCAAGCAGAAGTTCCAATAACAGTAGTTGGAAATGGAAGTAATTTATTAGTATCTGATGATGGAATAAGAGGAATAGTACTAAAAATAGAATTTGATAAAATAAAAATAGAAGAAAGTGGAAAATTAAAAGTTGGTAGTGGAGTAAAACTTGCATTTTTGGCACAAAAATGTTTGAAAGAAAAATTAGAAGGATTTGAATTTGCTTCAGGAATTCCAGGAACAATAGGTGGAGCTATTAGAATGAACGCTGGTGCTCATGGAAGTGAAATGAAAGATATTGTAAAAAAAATTACATGTATGACAAGAGATGGAAAGATTCAAGTTATTTCAAATGAAGAAGCAAAGTTTGAATATAGAAATAGTATATTTTCGCAAAATGATTACATTATTTTAGAGGCAGAAATACAACTGAGAAAAGGAAATCCTGAAGAAATAAGAAGCAAAATGGATGAATATGCAACATATAGAAAAGAAAAACAACCAATTGAATATCCGAGTGCAGGTAGTACATTTAAAAGAGGTAATGATTTTATAACAGCAAAATTAATAGATGAATGTGGACTAAAAGGATATCAAATTGGAGGAGCACAAGTCTCTGAGAAACATGCAGGATTTATCATAAATAAAGGAAATGCAACAGCTGAAGATGTAAAACAATTAATGAAATATGTGGAAGAACAAGTATATAATAAATTTGGAAAGAAAATAGAACCAGAAATAGAAATAATATAATTGTGAAAGGATGATAGAAATGAAAGGACTATGGCATTGGCTAAAATCAAGTTCAAAAATGAAGAGGTGGATATTTTTAGTTTTAGTAGGAATTGTAATGACCTGTTATGGAATAGCAAAGATTTTAGTACAAAAGGAAATGGAATTTGCAGAAGCTGGAAAAGTTATTGCAGTATTTGTTGTGGGATTTACTTGCATAGTACTAGGTTTAGTATTTTTAAATAAAAGAAATATGGAATTATTTATAGAAGCAACAGATGATAGAATGAAAAACAAAAAGAATGTAAATGTAAAGTCATTGATATTTGATAGAAAAATATATGACCAAGGACCTAAAATAGTAGCTATAGGTGGAGGGGCAGGTTTAAATACAGTATTAACAGGAATGAAAAGATATACAGATAATATTACTGCAATTGTTGCTGTTTCAGAATATGGAAAAATACCTAATAATTCAAGAAGAGCCTTAGGAACGACTTTGCCATTTGAAGAGGTTAAAGATAGTATAGTTGCTTTATCAGCAGATAAACAAGGTGAACTAGACAAAATATTAAATCACGAAATGACAAATGAAAGATTAAGAGGATTAAAATTTTCTGATATTTATTTTACTGCAATGAAAGAAATTTATAAAAATGATGCAATATCAATAGAAAAAAGCAATTCTATCTTTAACATAACAGGAAATGTAATGCCAGTAACAACAGAAGAAATGAAGATTTGTGCTGAATTAGAAAATGGATATGTAGTAGAAGAAAAAGACAAAATACCAGAAATAGTTAATGATAAGGTGACTAAAATAAATAGAGTATTTTTAAGACCTTCAAATTGTAAACCAGCACCAGGCGTATTAGAGGCTATAAGAGAAGCTGATAGTATAATAATTGGACCAGGAAGTTTATATACAAATGTTATTCCTAATTTGTTGGTTAATGGTGTAGCAAAAGCAATAAAGGAAAGTAAAGCAATAAAAATTTATATTAATAATATTATGACAGAACCAGGACAAACGGATGATTATTCAGTTGAAGACCATATAAAGGCAATTATAGACCACTGTGGTGAGGGATTAATAGATTATTGTATTTATGATACAGGAGAAGTTATACCAGAATACATAAAAAAATATAATAAAGAGGGTGCAGATTTAGTAGAACAAAAAATCAATGATCCTAGATTAAAAAGAATCAAATTTATTAAGAAAAATATTTCTACAATAATAGATGATAAAATAAGACATGATCCTTATTTAATAGCAGAATCTGCGATTACATTAATATGTAATGATATGAAATTCCAAGACAAAGAGAGTGACCCTGAATATTTAATGCTAAATGCCAAATTGCAATCAGACAAAAGAATAAATAAATTGAAAAAAGAAAAAATTAGAATGGATAAAAAAGCAAAAAGAAAAGGAATTGACCCAAATAAAAAAGATAGAACAAAACATCAAGGAAAATTTAGTGCTAAGTATAGTGAAAGAATACAGTCAATAAAAGATTCAGATAAAGAACGTCCAAAGAAAATTGAAAAATAACAAATGAAAGGAAGTAAAAATATGAAATTTTCAAAAGAAAATTTAAAATTGGAAACAGCATTAGAGAAAGAATGGATTATAACAAATGGAATAGGAGGCTTTGCTTCATCTACGATTATTGGAGCAAATACTAGAAAATATCATGGGTTATTAGTAGTTCCAATTATTCCACCAGCAAGAAGAAGATTAATTTTATCCAAACTTGATGAAAGTATAGAAGTAGATGGAAGAAAATATGATTTGTTTACTAATATAGGAAAAAACTATATATCACAAGGTTACAAATATCAAGAAAGCTTTATAAAAGAACTTTTTCCAATGTTTGAATATAAGGTAGAAGATATAGAGATTACAAAAGTAATTTGTATGGAACATTATAAAAATACAGTTGGAGTATATTATAAAATAAAAAATGGAAATCATCATTCGAAATTGATTTTGGCGCCTATTATGAATTTTAGAAATGCACATGGAATAAATAAAGATCATCAATTCAAAGTAGATCAAAAAATGCATGAGAAAAAACTAGAAATAAGAATAGATGAACAAAATCCAATTTTTATGGCAATCAATGAAGGAAAATATATAGAACATCATAATGATACATTTTATAATATGTTTTACATAGAAGAACAAAAAAGAGGATTTGAACCAGAAGAGAATCATGCTGTGCCTGGAAGATATGAGATTGAAATAGAACCAAATGAAGAAAAAGAAATTTCATTTATTTGCTCAACAGAAGATAATATTGAAGAATTAGATGCAAGAGCATTAATAATGAAAGAAACAGTCAGGTTACACAAAATATTTAATGAATCTATGTTAATAGATAATTCTAAAGTAGATAAGGCAAAAGATGAAAAAGAAAAAGATGAATTGATAAAAACATTTTTAATAGCCACAGATAATTTTATAATAAAAAGGCCATTGTTCAATACTTATTCAGCTATAGCAGGTTATCCATGGTTTCTAGATTGGATGAGAGATACTTTAATTTCATTTGAGGGGTTGTTTTTGGTAACTAGAAGATTTGATAATGCAAAAAAAGTTTTACAACATTGTATAAGAGATATTAAATTTGGATTAATTCCAAATACTTATAGTGAAGATGATTATAGACCATTATATAATAGTGTTGATGCTTCATTATTGTTCTTTGAACAAGTAAAAAAATATTTGCAATATACAGATAATTATGAATTCGTAATGAATGAAATTTATGATAAATTAGAAAATATTATTGAAAATTATGCTAAGGGAATTGAGTTATATGATAATAATATTTATATGGATATAGATGGATTGATTTCATCAGGAACAGAAAATACTCAAAATACATGGATGGATGCCAAATATGCAGGAATAGCAGTAACACCACGTAATGGAAAAGCTGTAGAAATAAATGCTATGTGGTATAATGCATTGAAAATAATGCAAGAACTAGCATTGAAAAAAGGTGAAAAAGAAAAAGCTAAAAAATATGAGAAAATGGCTAATAAAACTAAAAATTCTTTTGAAACTAAATTTTATAATAAACGTAGAAAATGTTTATATGATGTGCTAGGAGATAATAAAATAAGACCAAACCAATTATTTGCATTAAGTTTAACATATCCTGTATTAAATCCAGCTTCAGAGGAAGCAAAAGAAATGGTAGAGACAGTAACCAAAAAATTGCTTAATAATTATGGTTTAAAATCATTAGCCAAAGGTGAAGAAAACTATGTAGAAGTATATGAGGGAGATGGATGTAGAAGAGATTTTAGCTATCACCAAGGAATTACTTGGACATGGCTTTTGGGATTATACTATAATTCATTAAAACAATTATCTACTAATGGAAAAACAAAGGCAGATAGGGAAAATTATAAAATTAAATTAAAAGAATTTGTAGAAAATGTAACTAAAACATTTTCAAAAGAAATCCAAGAAAGAGGATGTATTGGAAGTATTGCGGAAATATATGATTCACGTAAGCCATTTACTCCTAAAGGCGCAATTGCTCAAGCATGGAGTGTGGCAGAAGTATTTAGAATTATAATGGAAAGATAAAGTTCAAGGAGTATTCAGATGTTAAAAATAGATGAGTTAGAAAAACAATTAAGTCAACAAGAACCAAAAGGAATTTATTTATTATATGGCGAAGAAACTTTTTTGTTGCAACAGCAACTTAATAAAATAAAGAAAAAGTTTGGAGAAATAATAAAAGGAATAAATTACATAGCAATTGATGAAAATAATATCCAAGAATTAATTGCAGACATTGAAACACCAGCATTTGGATACTCAACTAAGCTTATAATAGCTAGAAATACTGGGATATTTAAAAGAGAAGTAAAAGGTAGAAGCGGTGGAGCAAGTAAAGAATTAAAAGACAAAATAAATGAATATTTAAAATCTAACATAGACATGATAAATGAATCAGTAATTCTTGTATTTGTTGAAAATGAAGTAGAAAAAAATTCGATTTATAACACGATAGAGAAAATTGGAACTGTATGCAATTTTGAAGAACAAAAGCCATTTCAAATTATAAAAAGATTAAAAGCAATTTGCAATAGTTATAAAGTAAATGTAGATGAAAGTACACTACAATATCTTATAGAAAGTTGCGGAACAAATATGCAAGATTTAATTAATGAAATTAGAAAATTAATTGAATATGCTGGAGAAAATGGAAAAATTCAAAAACAGGATATAGATAAATTATGCATAAAGAAAATAGAAAGTATAATATTTGATTTAACAGATAATTTAGGACAGAAAAAAGTAAAAGAAGCATTAGAAGTGTTGTATAATTTAATCGCATCAAAAGAACCAATTCAAAAAATTTTAATCACACTGTATAATCATTTTAAAAAATTATACTTTGTAAAAATTGCAATTGCTAATAATAAGGATGTTGCTCAAAGTCTTCAATTAAAACCAAATCAGATGTTTCTAGTAAACAAATATAAATTGCAGGCAAAAGGTTTTAAAACTTCTGAACTAAGAAAAATTATTCAAGAATTAGAAGATTTAGATTATCATTATAAAATTGGATTAATAGATTTGAATGTAGGCTTAGAGGCAATCCTTTGTGTTTATTGTTCATAAAAAATATCAAAACTAGAAACAATATATTGACAAAAAAATAAAATTAGTAGATAATAAATGTGATTAACGAAAAGAAAAAGTTACCATTATAATGGTAGTAATAGAGGAACATAGGAGGAATAGAAATGTACGTATTTAATAGAATTACAGTAAATCCACAATTACCAAAGAGGATTGGGAGAATAAATGAAATAGCAAATAATTTGTGGTGGTCTTGGAACACTGATTTTCTAAGACTATTTAAAATGATGGATATAGATTTATGGGAAAGATGTAATAAAAATCCTATAAAATTTTTAAAATCAGTTGCACAAGAAAAATTAGAAAATGCATCAAAAGACCTTCAATTTATAAAAGAATATGATAAAGTTGTTAGTGATTTTGATGGATACATGAATAGTAAAAATACATGGTTTAGTTCAAAATATCCTGATAATAGAAATGATTTGATAGCATATTTTTCAGCAGAATATGGTTTAGATCAAACAATAGCTATATATTCTGGAGGTTTAGGAATTTTATCTGGTGACCACTTAAAATCTGCAAGTGATTTAGGAATTCCATTAGTGGCTGTAGGTTTATTATATAAAAATGGCTATTTTAATCAAAGAATAGATAAATATGGAATGCAACAAGCAGAATATAGAGATTTAGATTTATATGATTTACCAATTAATCCAGTAAAAGATGTGGATGGAAATGATTTAATGATATATATCAAATTCCCAAGAAGAAGAATTTACTTAAAAGTATGGGAAATCAATGTAGGAAGAATTAAATTATATTTAATGGATTCAGATATAGATTTAAATAATGATGAAGATAGAGATACAACTGCAAGACTTTATGGTGGAGACCAAGAAATGAGAATAAGACAAGAAATTATTCTTGGAATGGGTGGAGTAAATCTATTAAGAAGATTAGGACTAAAACCAACAATTTACCACATGAACGAAGGACATTCTGCATTCTTAAACTTAGAAGTAATAAAAAATATAATAAAAGAAAAACAAGTGTCATTTGAAGTTGCAAGAGATATTACATCATCAAAAACAGTATTTACAACACATACACCAGTTCCAGCAGGAAATGATATTTTTCCAATTGGTTTGGTTGAAAAATATTTCAAAGATTTCTGGCCACGTTTAGGACTATCAAGAGAAGAATTCTTAAAATTAGGAATGAAGCCACAAGAAGGATTAGATTCTGGATTTAATATGGGAATATTTGCATTAAAGATAGCTGGAAAGAAAAATGGTGTAAGTAAATTACATGGAGAAGTATCAAGAGAACTATTCTCTGATGTATGGCCACATATAGCACCAAGTGAATCACCAATTACATATGTAACAAATGGTGTTCACACATGCACATGGTTAGCACCAAAATTAAAAGATTTATATAATAAATATTTAATACCATATTGGCAAGACAATATACATGAAGATTATGTATGGGAGAAAATAAAAACAATTCCAGATGACAAACTATGGAAAGTTCATATGGATAGAAAAGCTAAATTAATAGCTTTAGTAAAGGAAAATGTAACTAGAAGATTAAGAAGAGAAGGAGTTAGTTATGAAGAAATAGTAGAAGCTACTTCTAAATTAAATCCAGAAGCTTTAACAATAGGATTTGCAAGAAGATTTGCAACTTATAAAAGAGCAACATTAATCTTTAAAGACTTAGAAAGAATAACACAAATATTAAATGATGAAAATAAACCTGTTCAAATAATATTTGCAGGAAAAGCACATCCAGCAGACAGAGAAGGTGCAGATTTAATAAAATATATTCATGAAATATCAATGAAACCACAATTCAAAGGAAAAATATTTATATTAGAAAATTATAATATAGAAATTTCAAGATATATGGTAAGTGGCGTAGATATATGGTTGAATAATCCAAGAAGACCAATGGAGGCATCAGGAACAAGTGGACAAAAAGCATCAGTAAATGGAGTTGTAAACTTTAGTGTTCTAGATGGATGGTGGGCTGAAGGATATAATCAAAAAAATGGTTGGTCAATAGGAACAAATAAAGAATATTCATCATATGAAGAACAAGACAGAGCAGATAGTGAAAGTATTTATTATACATTAGAAAATAAAATAATTCCAACATATTATAATAAAGATAAAGATGGAATCTCTAAAGGTTGGATGGAATTGATGAAAAATTCTATAATGTCAACAGGAGGAAAATATAGTACAGCAAGAATGTTAGTTGATTATACAAATCAATTATATATGCCATTATGCAACTTGACTAAAAAATATTATAATGATTTAAACAAAGTTACTGAATACGATGCTTGGAAACAAAATATGTATGCAAGTTGGAAAGATGTTCAAATAGAACAACTTGAAAATAATGCAGATAATATTACTGTTGATGCAGGCACTTCAATAGAAACAAGATGTTCTGTTGTACTTCCTAATATAGATCCAAATTCTGTTAGAGTTGAGGTTTATTATGGAAAATTCTTAGAAAATGGAACTGTGCAAGATGTAAAAATAATTCCAATGAAAATGGAAGGAAAAGAAGATGAAAATAAAAAATATTTTTATGTAGCTAAAATAGACTTATCTTCAGGAGGAAATTATGGATACTCATTTAGAGTAATGCCTCAAAATGAAATGTTATTAGATAGTGCGAATATGGATTTAGTAAAATGGATTGAAAAATAAAAAAAGCTCTTAATATAGACATAAAAGCTATATTAAGAGCTTTTTTTACATTAATTAACATAAAAACAAGGAAAACTTTGGAAAAAACTATTTACAAAATCGCAACTTTATAATATAATGTTGCCGTAAAAATAATATATTTTAAAAGGGGAGGATCATATGATGAAAAAAATAAGCATCAAACTATTGAGTGCCCTTGCTATTATACTATTTATAGCGGTAACACCAATGGTGGTTCTAGCAACAAATGAAAATATATCTGTTGTAAATTCTCAACCAAATGAGTATATCATTTATATAAAAGATTACACAGATAAAAATTTCAAATATGCTTTTACAAGCATAGAAAAAGAAAATCTAAAACAAATGGATTTATCTTACATTAATTCAATCCCAGATGGGGTAGGAAATCAAACAGCATTATTAAACTTAAATGCTAAAACTTATGAAAAATTAAAATCAGGAACAATTTATATGTGGGCTAAAGATGAAAATGAAAAATTAATTCTAGAAGGAGTTCAATTAGATTTAGGAAGCTCTTTTACCAAGGAAAATTTAGATTTAGTAGAAAAAACAACAAAAAGAATATCAGTAGATGTAGCAGATAATGAAGCCAAAACAATAGAAGTAAGAAATGAAACAATAGATGGAGTTGAAGAAACAGCATCAGTTGGAACAGTATCAATTACAGACAAAGATGCAAAGAAATCAACATATTACTATGAAAGAGTAAAAGTTTCTGAATCTGCAGAAGATGCAAAATTAATGGAATTAGCAGAAAAAATGAACAAAGAATATGATGAAATGGATATGTATTCAAAAATCCAAATTGCAGAAAAATTTTATCGTCAATATTCATCAATAATGAGAAATGTTAATTGGCAAAAAGTTGAAGACTTAAAAATTCAACAACCAGAAGCATCAGTAGCAGGAGATAAATACATAGTATATTTGAAAAAAGTAGCTAAAAATGGAGATATTACATTCGATGCTCAATTTTTAACTGCTGAAGAAGATTACAAACCAAATGTAAAAAAAGAACAAGTTGTTACACAAGAAACAACAAGACTACCAATAACATATGATAGTATTGCATTAATAGTTATTTTAGCAGTAGTAGTAATTGCATTAATAGTAGTATTTATAAGAATGAAGAAACTAAATAACAAAAATGAAGAAAAATAGTATAAAGTTAAAAATATACAATATGATTTTTTATATGTTATTAATAGTAGCAATAATTGTAATTGGCATGATAATTTATAAATATGGTAGTAATCAAATAAATGAAAAAGAAAGCCAAGAAGTGGTTGAAGCTTTTAGTAACATAGATTTTTCAGAAAATAATGAAGAATCAGAACAACAAAGTCAATTAAATTATAAAGGATATAATGTAATTGGAATTGTAAAAATTCCAAAAATAAACATAGAATATCCTATTATAGAAATTGGGGACATTGACCCAGAGAGTGCAAAAAAACCAATGAAGTTATCCATAATAAAATATTGGGGAGAAAATGTAAACGATTATGGAAATTTATCTATAGCAGGTCATAACAACAAAGATGGAACAATGTTTGGAAAAACAAAAAAACTAGAGATAGGAGATATTGTAGAATTGACAGATTTAAAAGGTCAAACAATTCAATACTCAATCTATGATATCTTTGTAACAGACCCTAGTGATGTAAGCATATTATTACCAAAAGAAGAACTAATAAGGGAAGTAACACTAATAACATGCACGAACGGGAATAAAAATAGACTTATATTAAAAGCACAAGAAATATAAAAATAATTTTTAGGGGGAATAAAAATGGCAGGTAATACAAATACCTTGAGCAAAAAAACTATTGTTGCTATAGTTATTGCAATAGTACTTTTGTTTGTTGCTAGTTTGTCAGTTGGAATATTCTTGGCAAACAGAGGTGATGCGGAAGCTGCTGGTGGAAATCAAATTTCTGATGTAAACCAAACTGAAAATAATAATCAAAATACAAGTTCAGATAATAACCAAGCTCCAGATCAAAATACAAACATAGAAAATAACAATACAGATAGCAATAATACAGAAAACAACAACACAGAAAATAATAATCCAGAAACACCAAATACTGATGGAAATGCTGGAACGGTAGTTGACAATAATAAAACAACAAATAACAATACCAATAATAATGGTACTGTTAATAATGCTGAAAATAATACAGAAAACAGAACAAATAATAATACAGCAGGTGTAACAACAGATGCTAATGTAAATCAAGTTGGAGAAACAACAGTAACAAGAGTTGAAGAAAGAGAAAGACTTGTTTCTAGAGATTATTGGGACTGGTGGACACCAACAAGTGTTGCAGTTGCTTCAACAGCAACAAGATTATCACCAACAACACCAGATATTACTGTTGAAAAAACAGCTATGACAGAAGCTGGAAAAAATGTTGTTTATGCTGGTCAAAAAATCACATATACAATAACAGTAAAAAATAGTGGAAAAAAAGATGTTGAAAAAATAGAAGTAACAGATAAAATACCATCAAATACTACATTTGAATCTGTAGAAAATGATGGTACAGTAATTAAATCTGAAAACGAAGAAATTTTAGGCGTAAAATGGCTAGTTGATGTAAAAACTGGAGAAACAACTTCAGTTAAATTTACAGTTATAGTAAATGAAAATATAGAAGGAACAATTTCAAATATAGCTGTTGCAAATGGTGAAGAAAGCAATGAAGAAAATACAGCTATAATAACTAGTGAAAAAACAAGTGAAATAAGTAGAGATGGACAAAAAGTTGAAATTGCTAAAGTTGGAGATGAAATTAAATATACAATTACAGTAAATAATACTGGAAAAGTTGATGGAATAACAACTATTAGTGATAAAGTTCCAGAAGGTACAGAATTAAAAGCTAATTCAGCAGAAGGAGCAAAAATATCAGATAATAATGATATGCTATTATGGGAAAATATAAGTGTACCAGCTGAAGGAACTGTTTCAAAATCATTTGTAGTAATAGTAAAGAATATTGATTCTTTAAAAGCTAATAAAATATCAAATGTTGCAACAGTAGGAGGAAAAGATACAAATCCAACAGAAGATACGGCTGCAACAGATATAACTGTAACAAAAGTATGGAAAAATATGGATAGTGATGCAGCTAAAGCTAATATAATAGATTCAATAAAATTACAATTAAAAGCAAACGGAGAAGTAGCAGATGAAGCAGTAGTAACAGCAGATGAAGATTGGACACATACATTTACAGATTTACCAATGTATGATGAAAATGAAAATAAAATCACATATACAATTGATGAAGTTGTAGCAAATATTGAAGACCAAGTAAAATTAGATTTATACAATAAATCAATTGAAAATGGAGTAATCACAAATACATTTGATCCAAGTAAATTAACAGACAAAACAGAAGTATCAGTAACAAAAGTATGGGCAAATATGGATAGTGATGCAGCAAGAGCAAATACAATAACATCAATAAAACTACAAGTAAAAGCGAACGGAGAAGTAGCAGCAGAACAAGTAGTAACAGCAGAAAATAATTGGACACATACATTTAAAGACTTACCAGTATATGATGAAGCTGGAAACAGAATCACA
>ULMV01008121.1_pt1 | contig 12741 bp, 6 predicted proteins | sample 1951751 | NCBI WGS metagenome assembly ULMV01 (sample SAMEA4835560, study PRJEB28245) | human gut metagenome | biome: gut microbiome; material: fecal sample | place: Denmark | collected 2008 | reverse complement strand
GCGTAAAAGGTGGCGTAAAAGGTGGCGTAAAAGAAATACCAGAGCGTCAGAGAATTATCCTTGAATTGATTATTGCTGATCTATTCTTATCCGCAAAGGCCACTTCGGAAAAGACTTCGGAAAAGATTAAAATAACAAATAGAACAATAGAAAGTGATTGGGCTTAAATTAAGAAGATGAGTATTCTTTCTCGTAAAGGTGGTCGAATAAGAAGGTATATGGGTTATAAAGGATTAGGTGCATGGCAAAATTGAGCTATAACTCAATTATTTTTGGACTTATAGCACAATCTTACATATGTGATAGCAAGCCAAAATTTGCGCTGGTTTATTAAAAAATCGCCATAATTGGCAGATTTTTAATGTAAACCTTGTGCAATAGGATTTAAATCATTACCTTTGCACTGTAAAAAGTTGCCAATACTGGCAAAAATATAATGCAAATGATGGAGATAAAAAGAGACAGGTATCTAAAGCAGTTGATAGAAAGCCGTCAGAATGGCTTTATCAAAGTGGTAACAGGAATTCGCAGATGTGGCAAGTCGTATCTGCTGAACGTCTTGTTCTATCACTACCTATTAGATAATGGAGTGGCTGATGACCACATCATCCGCATTGACCTTGAAGACCGCATGAACAAGGAACTGAGAAATCCAGACACTATGCTTCACTATGTTCATGACAGAATCAAGGACAAAGAACTGTATTACATCATTATTGATGAAGTGCAATTGATGGATGAGTTTGTTGATGTGTTGAACAGCTTCCGGCATATTGATAATGCTGACACATACGTGACAGGCAGTAACTCTCACTTCCTATCATCAGACATTCCTACGGAATTTCGTGGTCGAGGAGAAACTATCCATGTGAACCCACTATCTTTTGCAGAGTTCTACTCTGCCGTTGGCGGTGACAAGCAGGATGCATGGCGCGAATATTACACCTATGGAGGGTTGCCGCTTGTTCAATCTTTTGAAACAGAAGAGAAGAAAATAAACTATCTGAAGGGACTATTCGAAACAGTTTATTTGGCAGATATTATCGAAAGGCATAGAATCAAAAATGATAATGAACTGCGTGAGTTGGTGCTTATTTTAGCATCGTCTATAGGTGCTCCATGCAATCCTACTAAATTGTCGAATACTTTCAAAAGTGTTAAGAATGTAAGCATAGGCAGTCAGACGATTTCCAAATACCTCACCTTCCTGTCCGAATCGTTCCTGCTGAACAAAGCCATACGCTACGACATAAAAGGTAAGAAATACATCAACACACTATCCAAATACTATTTCTCTGACATAGGTCTGAGAAATGCCATCCTTGATATGCGCCAACAGGAAGAGACGCACATCATGGAGAACATCATCTACAACGAGCTTATCACACGTGGATATAGTGTGGACGTTGGAATGGTGGAGATAAAGAAGCAAGACAAGGATGGCAAGTGGGTTCGCATCCAACTTGAAGTGGACTTCATCGCCAGCCTCGGCAGCAAGAAATATTATGTGCAGTCGGCATTGGCTATACCAGACAGAGAAAAGGAGATACAGGAGTCTCGTTCTCTGACGAACATCAATGATTCTTTCAAAAAGGTTATCATTGTGAAGGACCACATCATGCCACGTCGCAATGAAGAAGGCATACTGACAATAGGTCTCTTCGACTTCTTACTCAAAGAGGACAGCTTGGATTTATAATCATTCTTGTATAGCGTATAAGTTATGGTAAAGCTTTTCAAAATAATAGAGAAGATAGTCTGGGTTATTGCAGCATTGGCTATTGTCCTTGTTGTGATTATGATGGTCTACGGTATAATAACCAACACCCAGCAGGGATGGCAGAAAGTCATACCTTACTTGTATTTTGCGGCCTTCCTTTTTGCTGTCTACAAGGCTGTGGTTATCTTCTTTACCTCTTTCTACAAAATACAAATTACTAAGAGACAAGAGTATTTGGATGCCATTAAAGGCATAGAAGGAGAAGGTGACAATGCTATATTGAACCAAGATGAAGACCAGAACAAGGATTTGGAAGCGATTCTTGATGCCGTCAAACAGACCCCCCAGGCCGATACTGATTCTATAGTCAGTACTCTGAGGAAACGTTTGCCTGAAGTTGTGCAGGATTTGGTAACCCAGCAAGTGGAACTGGAGAAGAAACGCCTCGCGCAAGAGAACGAGAAGCGATTGAACGAAATCAATGCGATGAGTACCGATGTCTCTGGTGTTATTGAAAGGCGTGAATATCTCTTGAAACTTGAACGGGAAATCAAAAGACAAGAGGCCGAGAATCGAGTACAACGGTTAAAGTATACAGAGGAGTATACGATGCTTGTATTCTCGCTTGCTGGTACTCCTGTAGAAGATGTAGAAAAAGTATGCGACGTTGTCAAACTATTTATTGAGACAGGCCATGTATCTGCCAACAAGGATTTGGGCATTCCATTGAATAAGAAACTACGCAATGCTGAGTTGAAACAGTTCGTCACTAATATAATAAGGTATAACAAGAAAGATAACCTTGATGGTGACTCTTTCCTCCAAACCGCATTCTGCGAATGGTTCAGTGGCAAAAAAGAGAACATCGCCAAGAACTACTCTGTGCTGCCAAAAGACTCTCTTGTGTCGAAGGAGGGCGTGGAAGCTGATTTGGAAAGATTGCGTAAAGATATACAGAAATTCTAATAGTTTTATAAATATGAGAATACTACACTTTTCCGATTTCCATTTGAATGGATCAAAATTAAGTGACGCCAAACATAATCTTGAGTATATGATAAAAGCCTTGACAAAAATCAACGCAGAAGGCAAAATAGATTTAATCATATATTCCGGAGATTTATTAGAGCAAGGTGGTGAAGGATATGATCATAAACTAACTAATGGATTCAAAGCTTTTGTTTCAGAAGTAATAGAACCAATTATATCCACTCTCAAACTTGATAGGAGTAGATTTATTTTTACTCCTGGTAATCATGACATTGATAGAAATGCAGATAGTCATCGATTTGAAGAAAATTTGGAAAAAGATGCTTCAACTCTTGAAGGTATAATACAGTTAACTAAGGCAACAGATGTTAATGATTACACCAAAAGAGTTGATGAATTTAAAGCGTTCGAGAAAGAATACTATGAAGCGTTAGAAAATATAGATTACAATAATGGCAAATTCGTGTCTACTTTTGAACTTGAAATTAATGGAGTAAAGGTAGGAATATCATCATTGAATACTGTATGGCGTTGTGGACAAGATGATGCTCACAAAATAGCTCTCGGTATTAACCAAATCACAGAACAAAATACCCATTTGGAGGGAAAAGATATTAAGATAGCTGTTACCCATTATCCTATTGCATTCCTTAAGGAAGTTGAAAGAGAAGAAGTTCGTCAACTATGTGCTAAACATTTTGATATGGTGTTTTGTGGTCATTCTCATGGAGGATATGTAAACTTCCAAGCGCCATGGCGTGACAAGGCTTTTTTTGAGATTAACACTTCGGGAACATTGGCATCAAATACATATGAGCATGATAATAGATACAAAAATGCATTTCAAATTATAGATTGTGATCATGCCACTAAATATGTCATCCAGAATTATAAGCAAAACAGACATCAAGAGTTTGAACTTGACAGAGAAGAGTTCCCGGATGGAAGAAATGAGAGAATATACCCAGACGAAAACCGGTTGAAAGTATTATACGAAGAGCAACAAAGAAGGCTACAAGAGGAAAAACAGAATCACATAAAACATTTAGTTCATCCATTCGAGCCTATTGATAACTTCGCAAATCGTCCAGACAATGAAGTAATGAAATCTAAATTTGAGACATGTGATAAATTGGACGATGTGCGTTTTAAAATCTTGAATAGCACCAAAGATTGTCGATTAATGGCATTGTCTGGAATGGGGAAAACTAGGATTATCGCAGAAACATTCAAAGGACATGATGGTGTCTTTTATTCACGAGATGGTAAGTGTATAGAGGGATTAAATGCATTATTGAAATATTGTAACCCCAAAGTGATAATCATCGATAATTGTAACCATGAATCGATGTGTGAAGCCAGTAAATGTATAAACGAATCAGGAAAGGAAGTTCGTCTAATTACTATTTACAATATACTTAAACCGAATGAGGAAAGCACAGGTGGGGAGCTATACAAATTGGATTACGCAATCACAGAAGAAATCGTTGATAAGATGATTGCTGCGGAAGAACCTATTTCTAAAAATGAATACTTATCTGAAGCTATCAAATCAAGAAGTGGTAACATTCCATATATGACTGTTCTGCTTATACTTGCCTATAAGAAGAATCACACGCTTCAAATAGATAATGCAGACGAAGTGTTATCATCTATTCTTAGAGGTAAAGAACCGCTTGATGATAATAAAGAAAAAGTACTGAAAGCAATTTCTCTCTTTGATCCTTTGGGATATGATGGTGATATTCAAGATGAGTACGACTTTGTAACACATAATAGCAAGCTTCATCATTTAGCCCTTAACCAAGAGCCTATCAATCTTCAATTTGAGGATACAATTAACGAATATTCAAAAAGACAACTTATCGAAAAGGAAGGCTTCTGTATGAGAGTGCGCCCAAGGCCATTAGCAGAATGGCTAACTGAAAGTTGGCTTATACAATATGGAGATAACGTAGCTGATATAATAGATGAAATCAATCAGTTAGAATCCAGTTTATCTGCGCGATTGTTCCGTGCTTTGAATAATCGTGTAAAAGAAATGCAAACTTCACCCTCTGCAAAAAAAGTTTTTGACATCATCAATAATCCCGAAAATGGTTCTTTTCATAACGAGAGGATAGCATTCTCGAAAGCTGGCTCACAGCTATTCCTCTCTATGGGTTTAGTGAGTCCAGTTATGGTGGCAAGAAACTTATGTGGCTTGATAGAGAGTAAATCTATTGGATGGCTGCATGATGAAATGAATTCAGATGCTCGCAGAAATCTAGTGTGGGCACTTGAAAATATCTGCATGGATGCCGATGCGTTTGTTGACGGTGGCAAATGCCTTGCAAGATTAGCCGTAGCAGAAAATGAAGGTATCTCAAATAATGCAACTGGACAGTTCCTCCAACTCTTCCATATATTTTTATCAGGCACTCAAGCTGATTTGAAGAAGCGAATAACATTGATTCAATCTCTTAGGAGTGATGATGCTTACCTACCTTTATTGGTGAGGGCTATTGGAAGCGCTTTTGTTTCGAGAGGTTTCTTCAGATCTAATACTAGCGGTGCTCCTAGATACTCTGATTCTCCAGATGACTATCAACCAACAATAAGTGAGGTGAAACTATATTGGAGAGACTGTGCAGACATTTTGACATATATAACAAAACAAAAGTATGAATTAGTGACCATGGTTATTGAAATGCTTCCTAATCATGTTAGTGATTTTGCCAGTCTACGTGAAATGACCTTGCTATACAAACTTATTGACCATTATGGCAAGCATGTGGATTATCAGTGGCCAAAGATGAGAGACAGTCTGAGTATGTGCCTTCAGCATTGGTTTGAAGGTACAGTGGAACAACAAGACGAATTAAAAACATGGTTAGTTAGGTTGGCTCCTAAATCTTTTCTTGGCCGGATGAAGGCAAGTATAGAGGATGAGCATCATCGTATTAATGGTAACCTCGAGGCTTATGAACAGAACATGTCTAATCTGATGAATCCATTTGCAGAAGAATTTTTGAGTTGTAAACTATATGATGAACAAGATTTCGAGGATATTCTACTTGACAATCAATTACAATCTTATTGGTTTGTTAAGTGCTTGGCTTATAAAATAAACAATAAAGGTCTAGCACATGATGTTTTATCTGGTGCACTAAAGGTTATATTAAATCAACCAAAAACATTTGATTGCAGTTTTATTCCTATACTAGTGGGGTTGATGCATGATGTAGAATCAGTTAATACGTTCAAAAGTGCGTTATATGCCAACAAACGATACCATCTTTATGCTTCAGTGATAGGTACGATTGATGGTGAGACACACCCTATACTCACAGAAATACTCAATGGATACAAGGATGGTATCTTTGACAATAATTGTATAACTAATTATTTACGTTATTATCATTACCACACACTCCGGAATATTCTTGACATCTTTGATTTAATGAATGATGCCATGGTGAGTGGTAAAGATGTTTGTTATCCATACGTTCTTGACCATCTGCAATATCACGTGGATAATACAGATGGGGATCTATACAAAAGGTATCAGAATATATTATTGGCATTTAATTTTGAAGACAGTTATCCAAATTTGTCCTCACGAATTGTTGATGCAATGTGCGATATACTCTCTTCTGGTGAAGCCCATGATTTTGCCAAAGGAGTACATAGAAAAGCTGTGGACTATTTGTGTAAAGCACTGTCTGTATCTCATCCATTTGAAAGGCTTTATTTTGACATGTTACCAAAGTATCAAGATGATATATTAGAAGATTTGTGCGAGGTGTTATCATCTGAAGATAAGAACACGATATTCTTTTATAATATGTATAATAGTCTTGGTTCTGGCTTTAATACTGGTGCAGGACCATTATTTCAGTGTAATAATGAGGTTTTAAAAGCTGTATGTTATAAGCATCCCTCCGTACTGCCCAAAAGGTTTGCACAGATGTGTCCTGTATATAAGAATACTGATAACGGTAAAGAAAAAAGCTTTAGTGAATTCTTCTTATGGCTTTGTGATAACTTTGGTGACCAAAAGGAAATGTTACACGCCTTTAGTTCAAATATGGGGACCTTTAGTTGGTCAGGAATTAATGGGTTCTCCAACTATATCGCCGAGCGAATACCATGTATAACATCTCTTCTATCTCATCCTAATCCTACCGTAAAAGAATGGGCAAAAATGGAACTAGAATCTGTACGAAACGAAGTGGTACGAGAACAAGGGAAAGAGGCATATGAGCGAATGATAAGAGGATAGATGTCTAAGATTTTATATCATCGTTTTATGTAATTACAACATCAATTCCAACATTTGTATTACAACCTTTGCTCAGGTGCAGAAATATTTGTACCTTTGCACCAACAAAAGAAAGAAATACAGAGAAAAGGACAAAGAAGAATAGGAAGAGCATCGCACGGATGCTTATCGATAGTTATTGAAGGGACAACATCCAAGATGCTTATGGCGTTCCTTATTTGTACCAAAGCCTCTGTAAGTCGCTGATAATCAGTAGTGACTAATTTCGAAGAGGTGAAATAAGATAGATAGTTATTCGAAATAATAGATAGTAAAAAGGAGCGTAACTCAATAAGTTATGCTCCTTTTTGTTTTGTTAAATATTGAATTGTCTTTCGTTATTTGGAACATACTATCATGTATGCAAGAAATATATGCAAAGGTACGTTGACGAATTTGTTTTCAGATTTAATACCCGAAATTTTAACGATTCTCAAAGATTTAATTTACTTTTGCGTAATGCAGCTTAATTATGGAAAAGAAAAAGAAACAAGAAAATAGACCTAAGTAAGATTAAAACAGTGAGGTTAGAGATTAACTTTTCTGTTCCTAAAGAACAGGTTTGATGAACTACATCGAACGATGGCGCACATTGAGGAAGAGAAAATACCGGATCAAGTCGAAGAAAAGAAAGAGGAAAATAAGACGAAAAAGAAGAAGGACTAACAGTTTGTAATTTATGAAGTTATTCTTATATTTGCAGCGTATCATTATGTAGGTGGTACGCTTTTTACATATTATAGCCTAATCGCCATCGAACTACCACATTGAAAGCAGTAAGGCTATCTTAACTCACTTATGGGTGTATTGCGTTTATACGCCAATATACGGGCGTAGACTTTGCCTATAAGTGAGTAGGGTGTGGTAGCCCTCGATGGCGTTAGGCATTAGCTCTACGCCTTTTTCATATATGCGTGAGGTGATGCTAACTAAATGGAAACATTATTATTTAGTATTAACCAATAAACACAAGTGTATGGAAAAGCAATGTAAAAAGTGCGGCAAAAAGTTAGACAATGATTTTTCTGATTATTGCCTCGATTGTTTAAAGTTTAGTTATTCTGCATTAGTAAAAGAAAAGCAAGTAAAAAAGGGGAATTTAGTATTGGAATCGTGCAATAAGGAAGAGGTTACCTTAATTGTACTTGCTAATATAATACTTGCGGTAGGCATAATTGCTTCAATTATCTTCACGTTTATTATGGCGTATGATAAATATGGAGATATTCGTACTGATGGACTAATAATTACGATTGCTACTTTACTATCAAGTATTGCAACTTGGGCTATTCTTTTATGTATTGCAAAAACATCTAAAAACATAAGAGAGATTAGAAATAAATAGCTATCTTAGCAACCGAATTAAAGAAATAGACTCTTCCCAGTTATAGCTAACTAGGAAGAGTTTTTTTATAACTAAAAGTTAGAACGATAGGGCTAGTGTAGAGTCGTATATAACTGCCTTTATCAGTTTTAGATTATATTAGATCATACATAACGTAAAAATATACAATGATGTCGAATTTTATTTGTCAAATATTTAATGAATCCGGTGATAGACTGAGGATTAATCTTTCACAGTCACATCCTGCATGGATGGATATGCTTAATTTACTCTGTGGTGCAAAACCACTTGAATGGATTGATGACAGTTCTCATAACAAACTTTTCATTTGTTCCTCAGAACTGAAAGTTAGAATTCATGAAATCTGTAGTAAGTATAAATCTCAAGAATCAAATTTGTCAGTTATAGAGGATTATTTCAATAATCAAGTAGATAATTCGCGGCTAGCGTTTCTTAGAGAAGGGGCCTTATTAAGTGTTGATAATAATTTGGTAAAGAAAGCCGTGTTTATGGTCAGAAAGGCTAATTTCTTCGTTACTTATAATGTAATATCGTTTGGTGACAAGGAGGAATATACAGGACCGAATGACCTTAATGCTTGTGTCTGTCGTTTCTGTGGAAAGAAATATCCTGAAGTGCGTTTTAAGAAGAAAAATGCGCATGCAATTCCTGATGCTCTTGGTAATAAACTCGTTTTCTGCAATGATGAATGTCAGAGTTGTAATGCAGCTTTAAGTCCTATAGACAAGGAACTGGCAGAATATCTGAAATTCCGCAGGTCTGAGAATAAGATTGTCAACAAGAAGAATAAGATTATCAAAGTATGGGGACATAATTTCTTCTATGATGGTTCTATTGGAGAACTTAAAATATCACGTTTGGCTATTCTTGAAGAGACGGAAAGTAAGTATTATGTCAAACTTGAAGGGGCCGAACCAATAACACATTTAGGGATCTATAAGGCTCTTGCTAAGATTGCCATAGATTTGATGCCGCGTAATCTTGTAGATGAGTTCCGTACTACAATTGATTGGATTAAGGGAGGATTCGTTCCCAAAGTTCTTCCGAATGTTTTTTATGCCTATCGTGATTCATATGTATGCCAGCCTTTGGCAAAGGTTTTTGTGCGACAAGGGATGGTATTGAGTCCCGGATTACCAAAATGTATTGTTGCCTTGACTTTGGTAGACTTGACATTCTTTTTTATTGTGCCGCTTGGGAAGAGTGACCCAGTTTATGGGGGAGATTATCTAAAACGTTATATGGATTATCTTATCCAAAGTCTTCAACTAACTGAAACAAGATTGAATATAGAACATATTGATATGGCGGACAGAATTGGTAAATTTGCTCATGTGAAGGATTGGATTGATAAAGGTGAGTGTGAGATTGTAGACCAGAGTGAGTTTGATAACACGCAGGAGAAGAGTCCGAATAAAGTAGATTTCCCATCCTTTGAGCCATCACTGGTGAATATCTTCAATACTCAAATCACGATTGGATATCTGGCGCCGAATGCAAAGTTGTCAGGTGGATTACGGATTGAAGATTCCACTGTAAATATTATCAGTCAGAGTATATGTCCCGATATTGTGCGGTCAGTTTTTCGCTGTTTTTGGGAAATCGAGATTCAAACGATTTATAACCGGGAAACAGTGTTAAAAGCTCAATGTGAAGTTTATGCCGGTCATAAGTGCATATCCAAGGTTTGTTCGGTGCAGGTTGGAGAAATTTCTTCGTTTTTTATTGCATATATGCTTGATGCGGCATGCAAACGTATTGGAGAGATTGTTTCCGATAAATTTCATAAGTATGATTTCTCACAACTTGCTGAATATCTGATGGAGTCTGATGGGCATATTCTACATCCGAAGGAAGGTGCGGAACAATCTGTGATGAAGGCATTACGTTGAAAAAAGAGAGTGATATTTAGTAGAAGAGGGTGCACTTCACACACATTCGGGCATCTTCTTTTTATTTTGAATGACTATTATTCTATATCGGAAAGTTCAAAAAAGTCTATACGTCTTTTTTTAGGGCGATTCGTCGAATAATTTTTCTGGTAATGAAAATGTAGCTTATCTTTTAATACTCCTCCTCGTAAAGCGATATAAGATAAAATAATGGAAAGAAGTTTGGGTAAACAAATGTCTTATGAGGAGTTTGCTGTATTTGATTTGCAGAATAAATCACAAATGCGCAGTGCTAAATCAGCTGTGGGACCAAGTAAACCATTCACACGTCTTCACTTTGTAAATAGAATGTTAGATAAGTAAAGCAGATGTATTCCATTCTGGCTTAGATACAAATTACGTTAAGTACAGTATTTCTCTAATCTTTTCCCGGTTGCCTACAATCCAGACGAGATCTCCTAATTGGAAAGTTGTGTCTTTATCCAAGGTAATCAGTTCGTCATTTCGTTCAATAGCTACAACAATGCTATCATGCTTCTCTCCTAAATGAGACTGAGCGATGGTCTGATTTAAAAAGCGGAATTCTTCGTCTACCGTGAAAGAGTGGAGAGTTATCTTTTTATCCACTGCATCTGTATCTGATGTGCTTTTTACATCTTCTATTCTATTTCTGAATTCCTGCAATTGCGTATCTGTACCAACTACTGTCAATTTATCCTGCGGATAGATGTGTTCAGAGCTTTTCGGTATATATATGTTCAGATCGCCACGAGTGATCGCGACGACATTTACTCCAAAATTTTGCCTGAATGAAAGTTCTCCTAAAGACTTGCCGATGTAATCGGAATAAGGCGATACGAGGATAGATGTCAAGTCAAGGTCTTTATCATTGAATTCGCTATTGAAACTTGTTTTTAGCGGGTGCCGTTTTTTAGCTACCTCTTCCCGTCGGTTAAGATTGGCAAGGAATCTTGTTTCCAATCGTGAATATTGCGTGAGGTCTTCCCTAAGAATAAGAATCAATGCTACTACGGCTATGGCAATAATCACACTTATTCCCCAGTTTAGTTTAAAGTAGCTGATGACTACACTAGTGATAAAGAAAAGAGCAACAGATACACGTCCCAGAACCAGGGAAACCAGGCGTCCGTGATTGTAATTCTCGTCTCTCCATAGCTTCAGGAATAATTCCGAAGAGTTGTATTTGTTGGAGATGAGCGCCCATAAAAAAGGAGTCATAAGCAGAAGAGTACCCAGACACATCACCAGTTTGATCCATATAGTGATAGGAGTAAACATTTCGCTGATGGCGGGATAAATGATTTGTATCGACAGCAGCCAAATAGCAGTGAGCAGTACGCTATAGATGACAACTCTCCCAATCATGTTTTTTAGTAATTTCTTCCAGTCACTATCGTGGTTCATGGTCTTCTTGCCGGAAGCATAACGATCTAATGTCTCCTGTACTTTAGTAGGCAATATTTTGTAAAGCCATTCGGCAAAAGGATTGGCTAAACGGATAAAGTAAGGAGTCGTGAAAGTGGTAATAACAGATACAGCCACAATGATAGGTGAAATAAACGGATCAAGCACTTTGAGCGAAACACCCAGTCCGGCAATAATGAAAGCAAACTCTCCGATTTGTGCCAGGCTGAATCCGGATTTGATGGAAGTGTTCAGTGGTTCTCCGGATAAGAGTACGCCAAACGAAGAGAAAATGGCTTTGCCGATAATGGTAACCAGTGTAATGATGATGACAGGCCAGGCGTATTCTACCAATACAGTCGGATTCACCAGCATACCGACCGAAACGAAAAAGATAGCTCCGAAGAGATCTTTTACCGGTTGTATGATATGTTCGATATGTTCGGCCTCGATGGTTTCGGCAAGGATAGATCCCATGATAAATGCTCCTAGCGCTGTTGAAAAACCTGTGTAAGTAGCCAATACCACCATTCCCAGACAAAGACCGAGAGAGACAATCAGAAGAGTTTCGTTATTCATCAACTTCTTTGCTTTTTTGAGAAAGGCCGGAATAACGAAGATACCTATGAGAAACCACAGGATTAAAAAGAAAACGACCTTGAGCACACTTATCAGCAAATCTTCACCCACAAAGTCTTGACTCACTGCCATTGTGGAAAGAAGCACCATCATTAAGATAGCAATCAGGTCTTCCACTACCAGAGTACCGAATACGATACCGGTAAAACGTTGGTTACGCAATTCCAGATCATTGAAGGCTTTGATAATGATTGTAGTGGACGACATAGACAACATTCCCCCCAGGAAAATGGAATTCATAGTGCCCCATCCTAATAATTGTCCCACCAAATATCCAATGAGCAACATGCTGATTACTTCGGTGATAGCCGTTATAAAAGCTGTGGAACCTACATTCATGAGCTTCTTAAAACTAAACTCCAGTCCGAGTGCAAAGAGCAGGAATATAACACCTATTTCTGCCCAT
>ULMV01019506.1_pt1 | contig 12744 bp, 10 predicted proteins | sample 1951751 | NCBI WGS metagenome assembly ULMV01 (sample SAMEA4835560, study PRJEB28245) | human gut metagenome | biome: gut microbiome; material: fecal sample | place: Denmark | collected 2008 | reverse complement strand
AACCGCCATATTTACTAATACTTGCTTTTTCTTTTTTCACTTGTTCTACTATTTGTTCTTTTCTTTCTGTTGTTAATCCATTGGCTATATCATCATCTGAACATGTTGCATTTTCCAAAGTTAACTCGTCTTTTGATGCTTTTGTTCCACCATCTTCTTCTACATCCCATTCTGTTCTTTTATACTGTAATTGTGTCTCGCTCTCCTCTGTTGTACATGGAATCCATACATATTGTTTTTCTCTTTCATCTTCGACTACTATTCCTTTTTCAACTGTTTGTGCATTGTTTGTAGTATCATCTGATACTATTTTAAATCCTGCTGGAACTACAATTTTGTTCCCATTTTCATCTAATAACTCTGCATTTCTCTTTTCATTTACAACCTTATTTACATTATCTGCAATTAAATCTCCTATTAATGTTTTATTTGTCTCTAATTCAATTTTATCTCCATGGACAACTTTTATATCATAATACCCTTGTTCTGTAACGTAAAAAGTTAATTCATTTGATGTTTGCCAGAAATCATTTGTAGATAACTTATACTTAACTTGCCAATTGTTCACATAACCATCATATTGAATATTTGATATCTCAACTTTCCACCTATTTTCTTCTTTTTGTGTAATAACTTCAAAACTTCCTGTTGATGAATTTTTATTGTTATATTCAACATTGTATTGACCATTTTCTAATTGTTCAGACATATAATATGTTTTATTTTTGTATTCAAATCCTGTACAACTTATTACATATCTTTTTTCTACATTAATAAGATAATCTCTTTTTATGCTATCTAATTCTAAGTTTTGCTTTATCCATTCTTTGCTACAATATCTAAATCCATTTTTTATTTTTGTTATCTCTTCATCAGTTTTATTTTTAAATATTATATTTCTAATTTCTGGGATATCTAATATATTTTTTTGATTTTCAGATATTTCAGATATTTCAGTTCCTATGTCCGTATTTTTGTTTTGATTTAATTCATTTACTTTTGATTGCATAACTTGTAATTCCGCAGTAAATTCATTAAAGGCTGAATATTCAATTGTTTGATTCCATGATGTTACACCTACTGATGCTAATATTAGTAATATTATTATCATTACTACTAATATAACTAAGGTTACACCACTTTCTTGTTTTATTTTTTTCATTTGTTGCCTCCTATACAAAATCATATCTTTATTTTATATGTTTTTATATAAAAATAATTATTGTTCTTATATAATATATTTGGCTGGGGATATGTGACTCGAACACATGCATACTGGAGTCAGAATCCAGTGCCTTACCAACTTGGCTAATCCCCATCATTATTTGTATATTATCACAATTTATAATTTTTGTCTATTAAATTTTAAAATTTTAAAACTATACTGTTGTACAAAACCCAAAAATATTATTTTGAGTTTTGCACATTTTTATAGTATAGTTTTTGTTACTTCATATTAAATGTTCCAACATCTTTATTCCATTGATTTATAACATATTGTTTTTCTGTTTTGGGAACTAATGCAATTCTAAAAGCTGACATTGGTGTATTATGATTGTATGTACATTCACTTCCATCTGATGCAGTTTTTACCCATCCTGCGCCATTTACTAATATTTGATATATAATAGAATATTGAGAATAGTCTTTTAATTTCATCGTTATCCCTGATATTCCATATTTATACTTATTAGCTACTTCTCCTGGTATTGGATTTTGAGAGTTTGCATCTGTATTCAAGTAACCATTTATTCCGCTTCCACCAAACTGGAAGTACTTTTTAGAATTAATTGTTATTAAATCATTTGAATTCATAGATTTAAATGCATTTTTTCCTGGATTATAACCATAATTGTATATCAATCCTGAAGTTGTACACTTTCCTTTACTTCCTTCTCCCCAATATGTATAAATATATGTATTTGCCTGTACAAAATCCTTATCAACATTTCCTGATATATTGAATGCTAAAGCTTCTGTTCTATATACTGGATTTACTTTTATTGCATCTTTTCCTGCAACATCATAATTTCCATATCCAAATGACCATCCAATACATGAGTTATGAGATGCATATACTACATTTATATATGTAGCTTGTGTAATATTGATATCTACATTAGAAGTGTTTCCAGCATAGTCAGTTATTGGTAATTGATAAGAAATATTATTTGTAAATTCTTTTGTTATTTTTAAATTATTATCTTTAAAACTCCATCCATCGATTTTCCTTATATTTTCACTTGAAGTTATTTCTCCGTTTACTTTTCCATCTTGAATTTTAACCTCTTTAAACTTTCCTACTGGTGCTATATTATCAATTGTAATTCCAGTGTCTATATTTTGACTTTCACTTTTTAATCCACCATTATCAATAATTACACCTTCTTTTATTTGCATACTTAATTTTCCGTTTCCACTAATTCCTTTAATGTCAATTTTGTATATTTTTCCTTCGTTTGTACTTTCTATTTCTTTTATACAAAGATTACCATTAACTATATCTATATTTTTCCCATCTAATTTAAATTCAAAAAAATCCTTAACAATATTATTTTGTCCTATGTTTTTTTCTGTTATCTTTATTTTAAAACTGATTGTATGAGTTTTATTAGCATATTTAGGGTAATTAGTATTTGTATTTTGTATTTCTATAAGTTCTATTTTGGGTTTAGTTCTATCAATGTTCATGTTAGCAACATCTATCGTATTTTCTATTATATATTTAGCACTTGAAATTGTATTTATAGAAATTAAAATAAAAATTCCTATAAAAAAATATAATATTCTTTTTATATTACCACCTCCTATCTTTTTTTTTCACCTTCAACATGTATCTCAAATTCATATTTTTCTATTTTACTGTCTTTGGTATCTTGTTGACCTTGGCTTTCATATTCCCAGCACCATTTTATTTTAATTATTTTTAGTTCATTTTTTTGTAATGTGCCTTTCAAATTATTAGATAATTCTTCTAAAGTATTTGATTTGCAAATCAAGTTATCATTTTCTAATGCTTCAAATTTTAAATTAATTGGTTTGTTGTTTTTACTAATAAAATATATTTTATATTGTGATTTTTTATTTGTTTTTAATCCTATGCTAAATTCTCCCTTGGTTCCTGGTGCTATTTTTTCTTTTATTAGATTATCAGTTGTAGAATATAAATCAACTAATTGTATTTTTTCTGTTTTACTATCTACATTAAATTCATAATAATCTTTTGTTGCATTTTGTTTTGAATTATCATTAGATTTTTCTTGTGAACTTTGAAATAATTTTAGGAATAAAGTATCATCAAAAGATATTTTAGATTTTGATTTAAAAATAAAAATTAAAACTATTATTAATATTAGACATATTATGATTATTTTTAAAAATTTTTTTATCATATTTTAAGCCTTTTCTTGTTCTGTATGAACTTTTACTTGAATTTGTTGTATAATATCGTTTACTGAAACTGATTTGTCTTTATTGTAAGTTATTTCTAATTTATATTCATTTTCTTTTTTACTATCTTTTGAGATTTTTATATAATCAGTTTTGTTATTTTCAAATTTAATTTGTTTTCCATTTTCATATAATTTTAATTCAATTGATTTGTCCAAATCTGATATTACTTGAATATAATATTTTAAATCTATTTCAGTTTGTTTTTGATTATTATAATTTTTTACTTTAAAAATATAAGTTCCAGTGTTTTGGCTTGCTGTTATATCTAATTGTGGATTATTTTCTATTACCAATATTGGTTCTGCAATTGTAGCATTAGCATTTATTGTTGTTGCCTCTATTGATTTGGCAAATGTATAACCACTTAAAAGTAATAATATAACAAAAAATATTAATAATAAAATCGTTATTGTTTTTATTTTTTTATCTTTTTTCTCTTTACTATCTTTTGCTTTTGTAATTTGGATTTTACCCATTTTTTGTCCTCCTATTTTCATCATTTTCATATTTTATTTTTATTTAGTTTTGATTTGGATTTACTTGTGTTCCTGTTACTATAATGTTGAATGTATAATTTCTAATAGATTTTGCATTTTGCGTATCTATTTTATCATTTGCTAAAATCTGTTCTGCTGTAGTTCCAGTTTCATAAGGCCATACCCAATCAATTGTAATTATTTTTGTTTTTTCAGCATCATTTGCATTTATTGTTCCAGTTAGATCATTTTGTAATTCAGTAAGAGATTTATATTCTTTATTTTCATATTTAAATTTTAAATTTGTTGGCTTGTTGCTTTCGTTTTCAAATCTAACAATATAGTCTATTCCAACCTCTGCACCTGTTGCATCTAGTTTTATTTGAAAACTTCCCTGCGTTCCAGGTGCTATTTTATTATTTGATACTGTTTTGTTATTTATTGTTGAATTTAAAGATATTGCTTGTAATTGTTCTTCTTTTTCATTTACTTTAAAATTCCAATTCGCCACCTCAGCTGTTCCATGTCCTTCTACTTTTGACATGTATTTTGCATATACTTGTCCTCCTACAAAAGACATTAATATTATTGCTAATGCAATAACTGCTAAAATTATTTTTCTACTTTTTTTCAATAGCACTCCTCCTTTTTATTTTATTTTTTATTTTTGGGATTTTTTGTTTTGGTTCAGAATGAACCTTTTTGAATAAAATTTTAAAATATGAAAATGTAATCAAATTATAATTCCTAAAAGTAGATTTGTCAACAAAAACATTTCGACATTTTTTGACAATTCATCATTCAAATCATTGATTTTATTGACATTTCTACTTTTAATTTTCCTGTTTATTTTTTGTTTACTCCAATAATTCCACCTAATATACCAAACACTATTCCTATTACTATCATCAAAATAGATTGTATATTCAAGCTAAATTTCCAATTTAATAAACTTGAAACTATATAAAGTAGTAAAATATAAATTCCTCCAATTATTCCTCCGTTCATTAGTCCATTTTTCTTTATTTTGGTATTACTTAATGAACTTCCAATTAATATACTTAATGCTGTTATTATCATTATAACTGGATTTATTGTGCTTTCACTTATGTTTGTATATGTTAATATAAGTGAAAATATTATTAGCAAAATTACTGTTAATAATAATGATATTCCTACACCTTTAACAATATTTTTTGTTGTTTCCATTTTCTTTTCCTCCTTTTATGGAAATGGGGACACCCTTTTTTTCCCTATCCATTTTTTCCTATTAATCTTTTTATTTATTACATTATATTTATTTTTATTTGAATTATAACTATAAAATGGAGAAAAGCTAGAAGATATAATATACCTTCTAGCTTAGAACTATTTGTAAGAATAATATTGATTTCCAATTTTCTTATATACTCCCGACCCTAATGGTCTTTCTGATTGAAAAACAACCTCTTCTGGAATTTTTATACTGCAATTTTTTGATAAAATCTCTTTTGCAGCTCGCAATGAATCTTCATTAGGTTCTAAATAAATACGTGCTTTTTTGCCTTTTGCTGATTTTATGCAGGCATATTGTACATTTCCTTTTTTGTCTTTTTGAAAAATTACCTCTTCTAGAGTATTTGGATAACTTTTATCTTTTACTCTATTCATTGCAACAAGTCCACACATCAGCTTGTTCTCATAAGAAGCACCTTCCTCTTCTGCCATAATCAAATGACTGAGCAAGTATAAATCATCTTTGTCTACCTCATACTCTTTAGATAACTCTGTACTTTTGTTCTCTTTTTCTACTTCAATATCTATTGTTAAGTATTCTTCTGATTGTACCTGGCTTTCGACTTCGTTTTCTGTTTCTTTTTCAGTCTCCTCCTCTGTTTTTGTTTCAATTTCTATATAGTTTGTTTCATTCAACTCTCTTGAATATGCTGTAACAAGATTGTTACTATTCATAATTAAAACATTTATTATCAATTGAAACATTAAACCCGAAGATACCAAAATCATTGCAATAATTCCAAGTTTTTCTAGTCTTTTCCGTAGCGCATTTCTTCTTTTCTGTCTTTTCATCATGTTGTTTATTTCTCCTTTTTGTTTCTTCTTTTATTTTAAAAAAGAATTTTTATTTTTGCATATCTATATTATACCACATTTTATGTTAATTTGCAATTTTTTTCAAAATAGGGTTGACAATATATATTAAATGAGTTAAAATATAAAAGTGCCAAGAAGACAAGCACGTAAGCCATGGTGGATGTAGCGTAGTTGGTTAACGCGCCAGTTTGTGGCACTGGAGACCGTGGGTTCGAGTCCCATCTTCCACCCCACTTTAAAATTTAATATATTGGACTGTAGCCAAGCGGTAAGGCACCAGACTTTGACTCTGGCATGCGCTAGTTCGAATCTAGCCAGTCCAGCCAACATGTGAGATTTTTTAAATCTCACTTTTTTTATTATAATTATCTATAACTTCTAACATCAATATAAGCCAACCTACCAGTAACATTAACTCTAACCCTATCAACATAAGAATTCACATGTTGCAATATAGTAACAGTAGTATTAGCTTTATACTGATATCTTACACCACTCAAATTCGAATTAGAATATAACACACAACTTTTAGTTTTTCTGACACTTCCTACATTATTTCTGTTATCATTAGAATTACCAGTCTTATAATTTGCCTTATCTATATAAGCAACTCTACCAGTTGCATTAACCCTTATTTTGTCAACATTTCTAGACACATTTTCTAATATCGTTACAGTAGTATTTGCTCTGTATTGATACCTAACACCAGTTAAATTACTATTACTATATAAATTACAATCTCTTGACAGTTTTACAGAATTTCCAACAGTATTTGATATATTATTTCCAGCAATATCTTTACTGGTATATGTTAAATAAATCCAACCTCTATTTGTTCTTCCCCATCCATTTTTTTCTTCTAAAATTGTAACTATTTCGTTTTGATTATAACCACCTATTCTATTACTTGATGTACTAGCTCCTGTTCTAATATTTAAACCTCCATTTGCAGTTATTTTAACTTGATAATTAGCACTATTTCCATCGTTACTTGTATTATTAGAATTTCCTGAATTATCTGTATTATTAGTTACTCTATCATTTTTGAAGCAGAAAAATTTTTGATAATTAGCATACTCTCTAAAATTTTCTATTGATACATAAACTGTGTTCCCACTTACTTTGGCTTTTCCAATACGGCTGCTTGTTGAAAATTTTCCTTCATATAAGTATGGGTCAAAAATTTTTATATAATCTCCATCTATTCCTATCAAAACAACAAAATGTCCACCATATGTAAATAAACCTTGATTGCAACTTGCTATTACATAATTATTATCTTTTATTTTTGCAATTGCATCATCTAATTTATAACATTCACTATAGCCTATATTAAATACATCAGCTGTCCATTTGAAGGCTGACCAATATGTTCCTTGGTTTGCACTTCTATAACCGTATTTTACGTACAAATCAGCCATTTCTTTTGGATTTATACTTCCTTTTATACTAGATACAATCATTGCTCCAGCTGTTGGTCCACATCCACTTCTGCCTATTGTTTGTGTTTGATTTCCTACAGATGTATATAAATAATTTTTCCATCTATTGTCAATTTGAGAATAATATGTAAGACCTGTATATTTCCCAAGTTCTACATTAGGAGTTTTTTCAGAACCTTCGTATGCAATTAAACCTTGTTCTTCAAAACCTTCATTTTCAATATTTGTCTCTTGATTTTCTAATTCATGTTCATCTTTTTCAGTTATCTCTTGTACTTCAGTAATAATTTCATTTTGAGTATTTTGCATTTCATTTTTTTCATTTGCTTTTTTATTTAAAATAAAAATTCCATATATCACTAATAAACAAAGCATTAATTCAAACAAAACAATTTTAGTATTTCTCATGTTCATCCCCCTAAATTTATCAATTTATAAATTATATGTGCTTATTTTGAACTTATACTCATTTTTATTTGACTTCTTCTCTATATCTTTATATAATAAATAAAAAACAAAAGGACTGAGAATATGAATGCAAATTATTTAAATAAATTAGAATATTTTAAAATTTTAGAAACCTTATCTACTTTTGCAACAACATATATTGGAAAAAATATGTGTTTAAATTTATTGCCTTCAAATCAAAAAGATGATGTTAAAAATAGATTATTAGAAACTGATGAGGCTGTTAAAGTTTTATATAGAAGTAGTACACCTCCGCTTTCAGAGATTGCAGATAATACAATTAATTTAAAAACTTTGGAGTCTTTTGGTACTTTATCATTAAAATCACTTTTAGACATTACTGATATTTTAAAAATTGCTGATAGCTTGAAAAAATATTTTTATACTGATTATATTGTCCCAGAAGATTTTGAAATTTTAAATTCTATATTTTCTTTACTTTATTCAAATTCATCAATTATAAAGAAAATTGATACTTGTATTTTAGATGAAAATACTTTGAATGATAATGCTTCTTCTAATTTACTTTCTATTAGAAAAAAACAAAGAAATTTAGAGCAAGATATTAAATCTAAATTAACTAATTTTTTACATTCTTCTTCATATTCAAAATATATTCAAGAGAATGTTGTTACTATTAGAAATGATAGATATGTTATTCCTATAAAAGAAGAGTATAGGAGTCAAGTTAAAGGTTTTATACATGATGTATCAAGTTCTGGTTCTACTATTTTTATAGAGCCAATTTCTGTTTTTGAGTTGAATAATGAACTTGCTAATTTAAAGATTGAAGAAAATTTTGAAATAGAAAAAATTCTGCAAGATTTGTCTAAACTTTTCTATCCTTATATTGAAGAGTTAAAATTAGATATTGAGTGTATTGGTAAATTAGATTTTATATTTGCTAAAGCTAAATATTCAAAATTTATAAATGCTATTACACCTATAATTAATGAAGAAAAAAAGATTGTTTTAGAAAATGCTAAACATCCATTATTAGACCCCAAAAAAGCTGTTCCTTGTTCTTTAACTTTAGGAAAGGATTTTAATACTTTAGTTATTACTGGTCCTAATACTGGTGGTAAAACTGTAACTTTAAAAACTATTGGTCTTCTTACTTGTATGGCTTGTAGTGGTCTTAATATTCCTGCTTCTCAAAATTCTTCTATTTATGTTTTTGATAATGTTTTTGCAGATATTGGTGATGACCAAAGTATTTCAGATTCGCTTAGTACATTTTCTGCTCATATGAAAAATATTGTTGATATTGTGAATAATTCTACTTCTAATTCTTTGATTTTAGTTGATGAATTAGGTTCTGGAACTGACCCAATTGAAGGTGCTTCTTTAGCTATTAGTGTTTTGGATTATTTTACAAATAATCATTCTTTGACTGTTGCAACAACTCATTATCAAGAGCTTAAAAAATATGCTTTAACTAGAAATGATTTTGAAAATGCTTCTGTTGAGTTTGATATTAATACACTTTCACCTACTTACCACCTTTTAATTGGTGTTCCTGGTAAAAGTAATGCTTTTGAAATTAGTAGAAAACTCGGATTATCTGAGGAAATCATTGAAAATGCTAAAACTAATTTGACTAAAAAAGATGTTGATTTCGAGGAATTGTTAAAAAATATTTATGATAATAAATCTAAAATCGAACATGAAAAAGCACAGATTTCTGAAGAATTAGAAAAAATTGAAGCTTTGAAAAAATCTTTAGAAAGAGATAATTCAAAATTGTTGGAACAAGAAAAAAATTTGATAAATGATGCTAAAATTAAGGCTAGAAACATTTTATTAGAAGCTAAGGAAGAGGCTAATTCTATAATTTCAGATATGAATAAAATTTCTGAAGATGTTTCTGACATTTCTAATAGCAAGTTGAATAATTTGAGAAATAAATTAAATAATTCTATTAAAAATATTTCTTTAGAAGCTACTAAAAATAACTCTAATACTTCAAATTCAATTTCAAAAGATGAGGCTGTTCCAAATACTAATGTTTTTGTTACTACTTTAGGTAAAAATGGAGTTATTGTTTCAAATATCTCTAAGTCTAATGAAGTGCAAGTTCAAGTTGGAAGTATGAAAATGAGTATTAATATAAAATATTTACAAAAATCACAATCTCCTGCTGTTAATAAATCTGCTAATACTTCTCATGTTAGTGTTTCTAAAACTAAAAATGCTAAGTCTGAAATAAATATAATTGGTTTAAATGTTGATGAAGCAACATTTGTTGTTGATAAATTTTTAGATGATTGCGCTCTTGCAAAGCTGGAAACAGTTAGAATTGTTCATGGTAAAGGTACTGGTAAATTACGTGATGGTGTTCATAAATTTTTAAAATCAAATCCTCATGTAAAATCTTTTAGAATGGGAACTTATGGCGAGGGTGAAATGGGTGTTACTGTTGTAACTCTTAAATAATTTTATATTTTAAAAGTTGCCTTTTATTTCAATTTTTAAGGCAACTTTTTTTATTTTTATAAACTCTTTATACTATATACATTATTTCATTGTTAGGAAAATATTTTTTCATTTGTTCTCTTAAAAATTTTTCTCCATCTTCTCTATATTGGTTTTTATACATATATTTTCCCTTTCCTCTGCCAGTCATAAGTTCTTTGTCATATAAATTTATTGCTTTTGGAAATGCTTCTTCATTAATTTTTGTATGGACAAAACTATAGGTCATAAATATTATTTCAAAAAACACATCCTTTTTTATTTTTTCCGATAATTGCTCAGATAGTTGTTTTATTAATTCTTGATATAGTGTTTTCCAATTTTCAACCATTATTACTGGTGCTATTAATATTCCTATTTTATACCCCGCTTCTTTTAATTTATTTATTGCTTCTATTCTCCCCCTTAATCTTGAAGTTCCAAATTCTACTCTATTTATAATTATTTCCGGATTCACACTCATTCTTATTGTTACTTTTCCTTGATGGTCAATATCCAAAATATCATCTACCATATCAAATTTGGTTGGAAAAGTTAAATGACCTTTTGGAGAAGTTTTGAAATTTTCTATAGTCCAAGGTAAATTGCCTGTTATTGTATTTTCTAATATTAAATCACTATTACTTCCAATTTCAAAAGTTAAATCTTTTTCACTTTTATTAGCTACTTTTATTATTTTTTCAAGCATTTCTTCTCTATTTACAAACAGTCTTAAATATGCACATTTATTATAATTACATACTAAATAGCAATACATACAAGCTGCTGTACATCCAGATGAAGTATATGGTACTAAATAATCTGAGGTTTTATGGTTTTCTACAAATTTATGTGTTTTTCTTATTCCTATTATTAGATTTCTTTTCATGTCCATAAATTCACTATTTTGCTTATTTCTCATTTCTTCTATATTGTTATGATTTTCTATTTCTACTTTTGGTACTTCTTTGTATTTTTCTAGTAATTGCTTTCCCAATTCATAGTTTTCAATATTTTTTTCAAAATAAATAGCTTTAGGTTTAAACATAATAAAATCTCCTTTATTATATTTTAACCTAAAGCTGTTGTTTTATTTATTTTTTTAATTCAATTTCAATTTTTTTATCTTCATCTAATGCAAGTTTTGTGTATTTTACTCCACATGCATCAAATAGTTTTCTTGATGCAATATTATTTTCTGAATTTGCATATTTATCTGATAAATAAATAACTTCTTTAATTCCAGATTGAATAATAATCTTCGCACATTCATTACATGGAAATAAATCAACATAAATTCTAGCATCTTCTAAATCTTTTTTACTTCCTCTATAATTCAAAATTGCATTTAGCTCTGCATGACAAACATATGGATATTTTGTATCTAGATTTTTTCCATCTCTTCCCCAAGGGAATTTTTCATCACTAAATCCATTTGGAGCTCCATTATATCCTATTGATAAAATTCTGTTGTCATTACTAACAATACATGCTCCAACTTGTGTAGATGGATCTTTACTTCTCATAGCAGACAATTTTGCAATTGCCATAAAATATTCATCCCATTCTAAATAATCTTTTCTTTTTTCTCCATTCATTTAAATTTCCAACTCCTTTTTATAAAACAACTTTTGAGACAAGGGGGACAGGTCTTAAATGTCTCATTCGTACCACTCAAGTTCCCAATCATCTAGTATTACTGTATCTCCTTCACACACTCCCATTTCTTTTAATTTTGCTTCTATTCCCATATTCTTTAGACACTTTTGTAAATAATACATTGACTCATTATCTTCAATATTCACTCTTCCCATTAGTCTTTGTACTGCCCTTCCTGTAACATAGAATATTCCATCTTGCTCTCTTATTTTCCATTCATCTTTCTTATCTTCTAAAGTATATATTTTTCTATCTTCTATTTCTACTAATTCCTCTTTTGGAAGTGTTTTTAACATTTTATCAACATAATCTATTAATTCTTGAACGCCTTCTTTTGTTACTGATGATATTTTGTATAATTCTAGTTTTTCTTTTTTAGCTAATTTTTCTACTTCTTTTAAAATTGAATCATCTTGCATAGCATCCAATTTAGTTGCAACTATTATTTGTTTTCTACTTGATAACTTTTCACTATATTTTTTTAATTCTTCATTAATTGCATAAAAATCTTTTACTGGATCTCTTCCTTCTTGTCCAGAAACATCTAAAAAATGTAATAACAATCTAGTTCTTTCAACATGTCTTAAAAACTGTATTCCTAGTCCTACACCTTCACTTGCCCCTTCAATAATTCCTGGAATATCTGCTATAACAAATCCATCTCCATTTTTGGTTTTTACTACTCCTAAATTAGGAACTAT
>ULMV01025856.1_pt1 | contig 12955 bp, 8 predicted proteins | sample 1951751 | NCBI WGS metagenome assembly ULMV01 (sample SAMEA4835560, study PRJEB28245) | human gut metagenome | biome: gut microbiome; material: fecal sample | place: Denmark | collected 2008 | reverse complement strand
GCGGAATAAGCGGTACCTTTACCGTTTCTTATCCCGCCGAAACCACCATTTATTGGGGCACCGAAAGTACCGAAATCGGTTACACTGTATCGAGTACGCTTGTGAGCGGAAATAACCTTCGTGTTACTGTAGCTCAGGACAACGCAAATCTCCATACAGGCGGCGGCAGACTTCTTCCTTACACTATAGCCGGTGATACCAACATAACAACCGGTCACGAGACAGTTACCAACAGCGCATATTCGGTAAATGTCAATATTACTAAGGAAAACTGGGGATCCGTTTCCATTGATGAGTATGAAGATACTCTTACATTTACAGCTTCTGTTGAAGCGATAGCTTAATTTTTTAATCCGAAAAGGAGTTATATTATGAAAAAGTTACTTTCATTAGTTCTTGCGGCAGCTATGCTTGCGGCAGTTTCAGTTCCGTCCTTTGCAGCTGAAATCAATAAGGATACAGCGGACGGCAAGGGTGTCGCAACCGTTAAGACCGATACAACAAACGTTCCCGCAGACGGTTATTTCACAGTAACATATCCTGCTGAAATGAGCGTTAAATGGGGCGCCGAAACCACAGCCTTCACCTACAATGTTACGTCAACTCTCAAGACCGGCAAATGTCTTTCCGTTTCGGTTGCTTCTGCCGACGGCAAAATGAAGCCCGCTACCGATAACGGCTATACCATTCCTTACGCCTTCAGCGGCGACACTTCCGTTAAGACTGCTGCCGAGGTAGTAAATCAGGAGTACAACATCAACGTTGACGTTGCAGCAGCAGCTTGGAACGCTACCATCACCGATTACAGCGATGCTACCGTTACCTTCACAGCAGCAGTTGTTGACAAATAATTTATTTAACATTAAACATTAAGTACATCAAGGAGTTATAATTATGAAAAAGATAGTATCAATTCTTCTTGCTGTTATGATGATAGCAGCTATAGCAGTTCCCTCATTCGCAGCTACAATAACCAAGGAATCAGACCCCAAGACCGCCGATGTTCAGGTTAAGACAAAGACAACCGATAAGGAGAACAACGATCCCGAAAACTACACCGTTACCATTCCTGCTGAAATCACAGTTGCTTGGAATGACACCGCAGCTCAGGACGCTTCTTACACCGTTGATTCTCAGCTTAAGCTCGGCGCTAAGCTCAAGGTTTCGGCTGCTGCTAACGATGCAGGAAAAATGACAAACGCTGCTACCGATAAATTCCTCACCTTCACCGTAGCAGGCGGAGATGTTGCTGAATATTCCGAGCTTAACACCGCTGTTAAGTCTGCAACAACCGTTACAATCGCTGACTTCAACGCTCCCATAGCTGAGTATGTCGGCCATATGACTTATACCGTAGAGTACGTTGCTGCATAATTATTGCCAGATTTTGATTTTTAAAATTTTTAAGGAGGTGGTTTCATGAAAAAGGCTTGCAGTGTGCTGTTGTCTGTTTTGCTTATATTCACCATGCAGCTTTGCGTTTTCGCCGAGGCAGGTGAAATCGGTAAAACACAGCTTAAAACTGTAGTCCCGAGTACCCATGAAATTACCGTAACGTATAACGACGGAGGTTATGTCCTTAAAGACGGCAACCTTATTGCAAGCGGTGCTAAGTTCGCCGTTGACCGTTTTGATTCGCTTTCTCTCGGAGCTGTTGCAAAGCTTGACAGCCACCTTGAGCGTGTCACGGTAAACGGTAAAGATTATACCGGTAAATTGCAGTACGGTATGTTGAGATTTGATTCGGTTACCACCGATATGAACATTGTGTTCACATTTAAAAAATGCTTCGGACCCACAGAGCCGACTACAAATCCCACAGAACCTACCGAGCCGACAAGACCCACAGAGCCGACAGCTCCGACGGATCCGACAAGACCCACAGAGCCGACAGCTCCGACAGATCCCTCAGGCACAACAAATCCCTCAGGCACTACCAATCCTTCGGACACTACAAATCCCGGCGGAGATCACGAAGATCCTTGTGTTCGTATGGGTATGAATGGTAATGTGTATCGCGGTAAAAACCTTTTCCCGGGCGCTAAGCTCGACATTGACCTCGGCGAAATCAAGGCTGAGGCAGGAAAAGACGGTGCATACAGCGTTGACGTTATTAAAGACGGTTTCCATGTTGTAACAATCACCGACGAAAACGGTGAAGTAGCCGGCAAGACTACTTTCTCGGTAAGCGTAAGTGATACGGCAACAGAAACAACCGTTATTAAACTTGATGACGGCTCGCAGATTGCAGTTGTTCCGAAGGGCACCAATACCTTATGGCTCGACTTTGTCGTTAACGACGACGGTACTATTAATATTGTTCCCGGCACACCCGTAGAGGAGCCGACAAACGAAGTTCCGGTAACCAAACCGAGCGACAGCGGCAACCCGATAATGAATAACCCGGTAATATCCAAAACCGGTGAACTTATCCGTGAAAATCCGCTCGCCGCAGCTGCTGTTTTCCTTTGTGGATTGTCACTTATATTCTTCATAATTCTTCGTAAAAAACGTAAGGATGACGAGGAAGAGGAAAACACAAAACCCGTTTGCTGATATAAACGGTAATAAATAAGTTTAAAATACCCCGACTGCGGTCGGGGTATTTTTATGTGTATCGGCATTGCAAACGGTGATGTGTTATGTTATAATACTTTGTCAGAACTTAAACGGGTAAAAGACCGAGGTTCGTCTTCTTGAAAGAGGTGGCTGTATGCCCATAAAAATAGATAATCAGCTTCCGGCGCATCATAGCCTGGAGCTTGAAAATATATTTGTTATGACGGAGGACAGAGCCGTCAAGCAGGACATTCGTCCGCTTAAAATTATAATACTGAATTTAATGCCTACAAAAATCGAGACCGAAACTCAGCTTTTAAGGCTTCTCAGTAATTCTCCGCTTCAGCTTGAAATAGACTTGCTGCAGGTAAAAAGCCATATTTCAAAAAATGTGTCAAGAGAGCATATGCTCAAATTCTACAAAACCTATGACGATGTCAAGGACGAAAAATTCGACGGTATGATAGTTACCGGAGCGCCCGTTGAGATGATGGACTTCGAAGAGGTCGATTATTGGGACGAGCTCTGCAAAATATTTGATTGGGCAAAAACAAATGTGTATTCCACATTTAATATATGCTGGGGAGCGCAGGCTGCGCTTTACTATAATTACGGTATTCCGAAGCATCTGCTTCCCGAGAAGGTTTTCGGCGTATTTCGCCATCAACCGCTTGATTTGTATCATCCGCTTTTGCGCGGATTTTCCGATGTTTTTTATGTTCCGCATTCACGTCACACGGAAAACCGAAAAGAGGATATAATAAGAGTAAAGGACCTTCAGATTTTGTCTTATTCCGAGGAAGCCGGGGTCCATCTCGTGTCGGATATGGCGTGCCGCAATTTTTACTGTTCAGGTCATTGTGAATATGATAGCGACACCTTGGCTCGCGAGTACTTCCGCGATTTAAAAAAGGGTCTTGACATAAAGATGCCGCACAATTACTTCCCCGATAACGACATCAAAAAAACGCCCGTAGACACCTGGCGCGGTGCGGCAAGCCTGCTTTTCCAAAATTGGCTTAACTACTTTGTGTATCAAAAAACGCCTTATGACATAGCCGATATTAAATAGTCGGCGAGGCACTAAACTTTGTAAATATATAAAAATTATAAGTAAAGGAATTATATTTATGCTTCAATACGAAGAATTGAGACTGCGACTTATAAACCACGAAAAGACTCTTGATGACCTCTCCGAGGCTCTGGGTCTTGATAAGATGAAAGAAGAGATAGCGCAGCTTGAAAAAGAGCAGACTGTTGACGGCTTTTGGGATGATATAGCAAATTCTCAAAAGGTCGTTCAGCGCACAAGCAACCTCAAGAGCAAAGTGGCGGCTTATGAAAAGCTCAGGCAGGATTATGACGATGCGCTTGTTATGATTGAACTTTCAAATGAAGAAGAGGACGAGGGTATGCTCGACGAGTGCACCGAGAGCGTAGAAAAGTTTGAAAGTGATCTTGACACCATGACCCTTACAACTCTTTTGAGCGGTGAATATGACGCCAAAAATGCAATTCTTACCTTCCACGCCGGCGCAGGCGGAACCGAGGCACAGGATTGGGCACAGATGCTTTTCAGAATGTATTGCCGATGGGGCGAGCGTCACGGCTTTAAGGTTACTACGCTTGATTTCCTTGACGGCGACGAGGCGGGTCTCAAATCGGCAAGTATCCTCATAGAGGGCGAAAATGCCTACGGCTTTATGAAAAGTGAGACGGGCATACACCGTCTTGTAAGAGTTTCCCCGTTTGATGCGGCAGGCAGACGCCATACCTCTTTTGCTTCGGTTGAAGTAATGCCCGAAATCGATGATACGGTCGAGGTTGAAATAGCTCCGGAGGACATTAAAATGGATGTTTACCGTTCAAGCGGTGCAGGCGGTCAAAAGGTAAACAAAACCTCATCTGCCGTAAGACTTACTCATATCCCGACGGGAATTGTTGTAGCATGCCAGGTTGAGAGAAGTCAGCATCAGAACCGAGAGGTTGCCATGAGAATGTTAAAATCCAAGCTTCTTGAAATCAAGGAGCGCGAGCATCTTGACAAAATTTCGGATATTAAGGGCGACCAAAAAGAGATAGGCTGGGGCAATCAGATACGTTCGTATGTATTTATGCCGTACACACTTGTCAAGGATAACCGCACGGGCTACGAAATGGGTAACATCAATGCGGTTATGGACGGCGATATTGACGGTTTCATAAATGCGTATCTCAAAATGCAGTCTCAGAAAAAGCTTGAGGAATAAACGCTTTATCAGTGCGGTAAGGCGCTATATCAATATGTTATTAAAGCGCGGAGTGTGTAATTTCGCGCTTTTTTGTTTGTTCGTATTTGTATAATCACTAAAACACAGACCGGCTTATAATACTATTTGTAAAAATGTGTGCATTGAAAAAATATGTAGAATTTGTTATTATTTATATGTAAAAACGGCTTTTTAGGGAAAGGTAGATCTGTATGCAAAAAACATCAACCAGGATTTTGAGTGTTTTGCTGTCTGTCATTATGCTGTTGACTTTGGTTCCGTCTGCTCTTGTGAGCTACGCGGCAGGAGTCTCGCTTAACATTACGGACGAAAACGGTAATGACATTACCGAAATACAGCAGTTGACCGAGTATAAAACGCTTCAACTAAAGTATACAACGACAGGCGAATTGCCTGAGGGTACTACGGTAAAGTGGGAGAGTAACCTACCGCTTCTTGCCGACGTAGACGATAACGGTAAGGTTACGGCATATGATTCGTCAAAGACGGCTATAATTCAGCTTTGGCTTGATGAAAACGTGCGCGTGCTTCCTCTCGTAGGCGATAAAATGGCTGACGAGATTATGAAACAGCTTGAAAAGTCGGGCGTTAATCTTGACAGTATGAACGATGACCTGATAGTTTCTATTGTCAGAGGCATTGCAGGTGATACTCTTGCGGACAGCCTTGCGTCTGCTCTTGCCAATATGAATGTCGAAATAACGGCTACTATATATGACGCAAGCGGAGCAAAGCTTGCAAGTGACAAAATTAAAATAAAGGTTCAAAAGAGTGTTGTTGCGAACATCTTTCCGACCGGAACTCATATAACCAATAAAAAGAGCGTTCCTCTTACCGTTGCCGTGGGCAAAACGGTTCAGCTTTACGCGGCGGTAACACCGGTAAGACTTAAGCACTCTGTAAAATGGGAGATGGGCGGCAGCGTATTTGATACAAGCTCCGGCAAGCGTGCAACGATTTCCGATACGGGACTTGTCACATTTACTGCAGCAGGCTCGGTAACGGTTAGGGCATACGACGCGAGCAATGTAGCTTTTGTCGATACCATAACCTTTAATGTAGTTGAGCAGAAGGATCTCCCGGTTGAATCCTTTGATATTATAAGCGGTACAAAAACCGTAACAGATTCATCCGTATCCGTAAGTGAAGGCTCCACAACGCAGCTTGCAATTACAAATGTTGTTCCTGCAGGAGCTTATACCGGCGACCTTACTTGGGAAATCGCCGATAAATCGATTGCCGTGGTTGATGCCTCCGGTACGGTCACCGGCCTTGACGGCGGCGACGGACTCGTTGAATACAGTAAATCCACAACCCTTACCGCGACGGCTGGCGGCGTTTCCAAAAATGTTACAATAAAGGTGTCAAGAGCCGGTGTTGTCGGCAGTATCTCCTCTGTTAAAATTGAGGGTAACAGTGCCGTTCCCAATGATACGCCGACTACCTTTAAAGCAAATGTTTTGCCGTCAAGACTTAACACAAACTCGTCGATAAAACGAGAGTGGGGACTTACAAATCCCGATACAAAAGAAATAATATGGGCAACCGCCGAGGCACCCGCCGAGACAAAGCTTGCTACGCTTTCGTCCGACGGTGTATTCACCCCGAAATCGAGCGGTATTAGCGAAATACACGTAAGAGCAACTCTTAACGATAAAACCGTTGAGGACTCTCTTACCGTAACGGCGGGCAAGGCGATAACAGATTTCAGCATCGGCGGCAGCACAACGGTTAACGAGAGCAAGACCACGCAGCTTTCAATCGCGAATATAGCACCGTCCGATTACGACAAAGCACTTCTCGGAACTGTCGTATGGACTTCTTCCGACCCGTCAATAGCCACTATTGATGCAAACGGTCTTGTAAAAGGTCTTGATTCCGGCGGAACGGCCCTTTGGAACACCAAAAAGGTCACAATAACCGCAACCATCGGAAGCGTGTCTAAATCCGTAGAAGTAACGGTACGCGGTAACTCAATAAGACACCTCACGGGAGTTACCATAACGGGAAATGATTATGTAATCAAGGATTTTCCGGTTACTTACACCGCTAAATTCTCTCCCGAGAGAATTTCGGTCGATAAGCAGCGCTGGGGTCTCACTAAGGATGACGGCTCGGCTCCCTGGACCTCCGACTGGAATATCGGCGACGTAAATCAGAAGAACGCATATGCTTCGGTCGATTCAAACGGTGTTGTCACGGGTATTTCGGCAGGCGATACAACACTGCATGCATTCGGCAGGAACGGCGTTACAAAGGTTGACGGCGCATACGTAGAAACTCAAAAGAATATAACGGTAGTTGAGGTTGAGCCGGTAAGTATTGCGTTTACCGCGCCCACTAAGACCGATTATGTAGAGGGTAGCACAGAGCTCGATCTCACCGGTATGGAGGTTAAGCTTACATATAATCGTGCGGATATTGCCGAGTATTACGGTGAAGAGGCGGCAAACGCCTATACCGACGATCAGCTTTCCGTTCCGGTAACGGATTATACGGTAAGCTCCGTCAACACTTCGATACTTGATTCGAAGCAGTATATTATAGTTAACGTAGTAAGAGCCGGCAAAACATATCACGCAATATTCCCGATAACCGTTCACTCTAAGGCGGTAACATCAATTGAGCTTGAAAATCCTAAAAAGGATTATCTCGAGGGCGATAAGACCCTTGATCTTTCGGGCCTTAAGGTTAAGGCAAATTACAGCAACGCCGAGTCAGAATACGTCACCGATTATACGGTCGACACATCGTCATTTGACCCGGAGCTTTACGACGTAGAGCAGAATATAACCGTTACATACACACATGCGGGGCGCAGCGCTTCTGCTACATTCCCAGTAATTGTATACGGTAAACCCGTTGTCAGCGTTGATAAAGGCGATTATAACGGCGGCTGGACAAGCAAGGACGTAACCTTTACTCTTTCATCGACTCACGAGCTTGACGGAGTTAAGTATTACTTTAAAACCGATTCCGCAGGCGTAGAAGCACCATTGGAAGGCAACACGCTTACCGTAAATGTGAACAGCAGCGATACATATTATTTTAAGGCTGTAAACTCCAAGGGTATTGAGAGCGATTACACAGAGGGCTACACCGTTATGCGTGATGATATAGAGCCTTCGTTCACTCTTACTCCCGCCGTAACCGAGCTTACAAATAAGAGCTATGATGTTACAATAGGAAGTCTTAACGTAGGCGCTTCGGGAATAGCCTCCGTTACATTAAACGGTGAGGATATAACCGCTTCTCATGATTCGTTTACCGTTGCTGAGAACGGAACTTACAACGTAATTGTAACTGCGGGTAACGGCCTTACGGCAGAAGAAAGCATCGTTATAAACAATATCGATAAAATTGCTCCCACCGTAAACAGCATAACCGTTTTGCATAAGGATATAGGCGGTGTCGCAAGAGAGGTTTCCGGAAGCTTCTTCAGCAAGGCGGACACTTTATGCAGATTCTTTAACAAGACTGTTGAAATTACCGTTGATGCGTCGGATGAGGGCGTATCGGGAATAGACAAAATTGAATATCGCTTTGTAGATGAAAACGGTCAGCCGACCGGCTCCGACTGGAGCGTCTACGACAGCGAAAACAAACCGGCTAAAGGCCCCGATTTCAAGGGCTTTGTAGAGGCAAGAGCTACCGATAAGGCAGGCAATGTTTCCGCGATACTTCGCTCGGACGGCGTGGTTATAGACGGTACGGCTCCCACCGATGTTACCGTTTCCGCTGTATACGGCGGTGATAAGGAATATCAAGAGGGTGCTTGGAGCGCAACAGATGTAAATATAACTCTTTCCTCCGAGGCTTATTCGGGAATTTATAAATATTATTACCGTATTGACGGCGGCGAATGGCAGGAGCTTTCGGGTAATACCTTTACCGCAACCGAAACAGGTGAGCATAAATACGAATTTAAGGCCGAGAGCTATGCGGCTCTTGAGAGCAACGTCACCGCGTTTACGGTTAAGATAGACCGTCAGGTGCCTGTTATCCGTGTTTCGTTCGAGGGTACCTTCGGCAGATGGACGGGTGAAGGCGTTACATTCAACTTCTCAACCGAGGAAGCTTCTCTTTCCGGTATTAACTATTATTATGACAACGGAAACGGCTGGACTCTTATCGACAGCGGCACGAGCATTGAGATAACCGATACAACCAATGCCGTTTACAGATTTAAAGCCGTTAACAATGCCGGCACCGAGAGTTATCCCTCTGACAGCTATCACGTAATGATAGATGCAAAGGTTCCCGAAATAACTCTTACTCCCGAGGTTACCGATGTTACTCCGAATCCTTATAAGATAAACATAAGCACCGAGGTAGGCGAGTCGGGACTTCGCGAGGTTACCTGCAACGGTCAGGATATAACCAATGAAGATTCTTACACCGTGTCACAGAACGGTACATACGTATTTACCGTAGTAGGCAAAAACGGCAGAGTTGCAACAAAGATATTTACGGTTACAAATATCGACGGCGATAAACCCGTGCTTACCGTATCTTCTTACGGTAAAACAGGCGAGTGGACAAGCGGCGACGTTACAATAGTTCTCTCGGCTACAAGCAATACCGGCGTTACATATTACTATGACGACGGATCGGGCTTTAAGGAGATGAACGGCAGCGTTCTCAATATTGCCGAAAACTGCAATAAGACTTATACATTTAAGGCTGTTAATAAAGCGGGCGTTGAGAGCGATGTATCGGACGGTGTTGTCGTTATGATTGATAAGAGCGTTCCGACGGACGTTACGGTAACGGCATCTTGCGGTGAAGAAAATGTGGCTTCCGGTTCGCTTGTAAGGCAGGATGTGACATTTACTCTCAACTCTTCGGCTTCGTCGGGCGTTAAATATCAGTATTCGCTTAACGGAGGCGAGTGGACAAATATTGAGGGCAACACTCTCACCACAAACGGCAGCGGAGCATATAATTACAAATTCCGCGCTGTCAGCGGCTCTGGTCTTGTCAGTGATAAGAGTGAATTTAACGTACAGGTTAAAATACGTTTGTTCGGCGATGTGAACGACGACGGCAAGGTTGACAGTACGGATTACAACCTTATCGTATATCATTCGCTCGGCATTGAAACTCTTACCGACGATCAGCTTGCTGCGGCGGACCTTAACGGAGACGGTGTTGTTGATCTCTCCGATGCTTCCGTGCTTGACCTCGTTATGGCAGGCAAATATAAAGCAGGCGAATAAAGTAAAGCAAGCCCAAAATAAAACGCTTATTCCGATTTTTCGGAATAAGCGTTTTTTGTTTAGTAAGCAGCCGGAGTTTTTATCAGAATTTGTTGTGAACCTTTTCGCAGAATGCGTACATATCTTTAATATTAAGCTCCGTGCCGTCGTCGAGAACGACCTTGCCGCTCCATAGTCCGTGAACCTGATGCGTTTTCATACCGAACAGGTTGAGCGGAAGCAGGTTTGTATAGTGGTCGTAGTACGGCTTCATAGTCAAATCAAGTCTGCCGTCCTCCGAAATAAAATGCCATTCATTCATCCATCCGGCATCATCTTCAGGGTCTTTCTCAAGATGCACTGCGCCTATTTTATGGCATTTACCGTCATAGAATATAGCTGTTTCGGTTGCATTTGACTCGTCGCCGAAGCCCCATGTAAGCTCGAAGCCGAAGAGCTTGCCGTCAAGATAAGTGCTGCCGTTTCCCCAGTACCATGTATTCGTGTGCGGCCACACACCGCGCCCCCAGTCAAGAACAGTAAAGGTTTTATCCTTTGTAAATGTGTATTTCTCGTTCCCGGCAACAACGGTGCCTTCTGTCGCAAGGCAGTTGAGCTTTTGAGTAAGGAAGAAGCACCCCTGCTCCTTAAACGGGGTCGCTATTGTTATGCTTTCGTGCTCGGGAAGCTTATAGCAAGTAACGTCGAATTTAACCTTTTTGCCTGAAGCCGTGCCTTCAAAATAGAGACGTCTCTCCGTTTCGCGAACGTCAAATATAAGCTTTGTTCCTCCGCGCTTATATTCGGTATAGTTCGGAACGTCGCCGTTTTTGCTGAGTCGGTTTTTGTGCGGCGTGAAAAGCTCAGTTGCCATACCGCTTATTTTTCTGCCGGTCTTGAGGTTAACAAGTCCGAAAGTGGCACAGGTGGCAAGCGATATATTAAAGAAATTGAGCTGTATCATTATATTTCCGTCGCTTATCTGGTAATAATCCCATTCCTTAAGGCGCATGGTATTTTCACGTTTTATCATTTCGGGATTATATCTGAAAAGGTTGTGCTTACAATATCCGGGTCTTGCAAGGTTTCCGTCCGGCATAAGAAGGACGGTGCTTTCTTTTATTTCGGTCTGTTTGTTCATTTTATCCAAAATCTCCTCACTTTATAAATTTTATATTATTATACTCCAATATAAATACAAATTCAATCTGCGTTTTTTTGTCGGAAATACACAAATACCGCTTGTGCGATTATAGACAACTGTTAAGCTGCTTGACATAATATGTAAAATGTGATTTTTTCGCAAAAAAAAGTTTATTTCTAAAATGATTTGTATTATACTATTTAAGTAAAGTTTTGTATGGAGGAATACTCATGGCAAAAAACAAAATGAAAAAAACCAACACCATACATTTCGGTATTCAGCGCAAGATTGTAGCCAATATGACGACCGAATCGTGGGCAAATGTTCCTCACGTTACATACAACTACGAGCCGGACGTCACCGAATTTATGATAGAGTATAAAAGGCTTAACGAAGATTGTCCGCCCGAGAAAAAGGTCACTTTAAATACTCTTATGCTCAAAATAATAGTTGAGGGGCTCAAAGCGGATCCGATTATGAATTCTCATATCGAATTTGACCGCAAGCTTGTCAGAGGAGAAATACATACCTTTGAAAATATTGATATTTCTATGCCGATGGTCTTGCCGAACGGCGAGATGATGACAATAAATCTTCACAACTTTGAAAACAAAAACCTTGATGAGATGGTTGCGTATATCGCGGACGTAAACCGCCGTGTCGCAAACACAAATCTTGACGAGGTTATGTTTGATGTCTCTCTTGATAACACGCTTACAGCTTTAAAGCAGGGCAAAATCAAACAAACCCTTTATCGTCTTATCGGCTCAAAGACCGGTAAGCACAAGGTTAAGACCCTCAGCGGAAAGGAAAAGAGCAATTATTATAAAATTCCCGAAAATGACAGGCTTACAAAGCACGATATCGAGCAGGGTACGATAACCGTTTCAAATATCGGCTCGGTTTACCGTGCGCAACGCGGTGAAACCTGCTTGCTTGAAATTGTTCCGCCGCAGGTTTGTGCCATAGCGGTCGGTGCCGTTCAGGATAAGCCCGTAGTCGTTGTAAATGAAGCGGGCGAAAAGGAAATAGCCATTCGCCAGGTTATGCCGCTTTGTATTGCTTTTGACCACAGAGCGCTTGATTTTGGCGAGATTGTTCCGTTTATCAAACGTCTTGATGAGATATTTGCCGCTCCGGAAATAATCCATACTTGGCGCAACACCGGTATCAGCGAGGAGCATATGGCTGAAATAAAGGTTGAGCGTGAACAGCGCGAAGCAAAGTACGAGCAGAGCAAGGAACGTGAAAAAGCGCGCAAGGATGCAGAAAAGGCCGCCGAAAAAGCCCGCAGAGATGCCGAGAAAGCTCGCAAGGATGCAGAAAAAGCCGAGCGCGAAGCGGCGGAAAAAGCTAAAAAAGCCGATGAAAAGGTGAAAAAAGAGGCTGAAAAGGCGCGCAAGGATGCAGAAAAGGCCGAGCGAGATGCTGCAGAAAAAGCCGAAAAGGCACGCCGAGAGGCAGAAAAAGCAAAAATAGAAGCCGTTGCCAAGGCGGAAAAAGCAAAACGCGATGCCGAGGAAAAGGCACGCAAGGAATCCGAAAAAGCCCGTAAAGAAGCCGAAAAAGCAAAAGCCAAAGCGGCAGAGGCAAAGGCAAAAGCCGAAAAGGCTCGTAAGGCAGCGGAAGAAATTAAGACTGATAAAGCCGAAAAGGCGGCACAGAAAGCCGAAAAAGAGGCGAAGGAGGCCGAAAAAGAGGCTGAAAAGGACGAGGCAATAGCCGAGCAAACCGAAAAAGAGGCAAATAATAAATAAAACAAGCCAATGGGGCTAAAGGAGAAA
>ULMV01040920.1_pt1 | contig 12996 bp, 10 predicted proteins | sample 1951751 | NCBI WGS metagenome assembly ULMV01 (sample SAMEA4835560, study PRJEB28245) | human gut metagenome | biome: gut microbiome; material: fecal sample | place: Denmark | collected 2008 | reverse complement strand
ACGACGGAGGTTGCGGTCGTGTCGCTGGGCGGTCTGGTCGTCAGCCAGTCCATCCCCGTCGGCGGCGTGAAAATGGATGAAGCCATCGTCAACCATATTAAACATGAGTTTAAGATGCTGATTGGCGCAAAGACAGCTGAGGATGTAAAGCTTGACCTTGCTTCCGCCCTGCCGCAGGAGAACGGGTCGAGTGTGCGCATCCGCGGGCGCGACCTGCTCTCCCCCAGCGCGCTGGAAATCGACTACACCGCACAGCAGGCGTACGGCGCGGTTCGTGAGCCATGCCGGGCGATTCTGACCGCTATCAAGTGGGTCTTGGAGCGCACGCCGCCGGAGCTGGCATCCGATATCATGAAGAACGGCATTTATCTCACTGGCCGCGCCGCGCAGCTGTATGCGTTGGATCAGTACATCGCCAATGAATTGAACATACAGGTCATTCTGGCGAAAGACCCCGGCGACTGCACGGTGCTGGGGCTGGGCTACATCGTCGAGAATCTTGCGCTGCTCGCCCAGCAGGGACGCATGCCGCAATTGAACTGATGAGCGGATTCCCCTATTCTTTGAAGGAACTGAGGTGATCGATTCGTCATGGCGAATCAGAAAAACGGCAAAAATCGCGGTGAAACCCCCGCCCGCCGCGACGGTTTCTATTTTGATGACGATTTGGACAGCGTGACAGCGGGACTTCCCACGGGTGACGAGCCGGAGGAAGACGAAGTGCCCGACCTGCCGCCGGAGGAGGACAACGCGCCGCCGACGGAGGGCTACAATTCCACGGGCATCCGCATGATTGGGCTGAACAGCGCCCACAACGAACAGGATGATGAGGGCATTGACCGCGGCCGCCGTCCGGCACGTCCGACCATGGAGTTTTACATGGAGGATAATCTGGAAGCCGAGTACGCGCCGGAAAAGGAAACGCCGCCGGAAGAAGCACCCGAAGCGGGCAGCGACGCGCAAATCGACCGCGGCTACGGGCAGAAGAACCGCGCGGCAGACGAGAAAAAGCGCGGCAAGAAGAAAAAGGGGCATCCTGTTCTGCGCACGATTCTGGTGTGGACGGTCAGCGTGATACTGCTGGGCATTATTGGAATTATGGCATTATCCCGTACGATGTACCAAGATTCTTCCCTGCTGACGCTGCCGGAAAACGCCATTTCTTCTGCCGTCACCCCGGTGCAGACGTGGTTCTCCGGTATCGTGCAAAGCATTTCGGATTACTTCTACATGGTGCGCCTGCGCTCGAACTGGGAGGCGGAGTATAACCGCGTCGTAGCGGAAAACATGGAGCTGGCCTCCGTCGTCGCCCGCAACGCCGAACTGGAAAAGCAGCTGTCGCAGTTCACGAACATGCAGGAGGAAATTGTCACTAACGCGAACATGAATCCGCTGACGGCGCAGGTGATTGCCCGCGAACAGGGCACCTATTTCTCCGTGTTCACGGTCAACAAGGGCAGCCGCGACGGGGTGGAGCCGTACATGGCGGTCACAATTTCCGGCGCACTCGTCGGCTTCACCGAAACGGTGTATGACACGTCCTGCACCGTCCGCACGATTATCGACTCCGACGCTTCGATTGCCGGCATGATTCAGTCCAGCCGCGATCAGGGCATCGTCAGCGGTACGCTCGGCGTGGACGGCACGGCGCTCTGCCGCATGTACTATCTGCCGGATGATTCCCTGCCGCGTCCGGGTGATCAAGTGGTCACTTCCGGCGTGGGCTTCTCCTTCCCCAAAGGCATCCCGATTGGCACGGTGCGCGAATCCACCCGCGGCATGGAAGGCAACAAACAGTACGTCGTCATTGAACCGCAGGCGGACTTCCAGCACTTGGAGTACGTCATCATCCTGCGTTACAAGCCGGAAGCGGAAGCCATCGAAGGACGCGACTCCACGGCAGTATACAACGAGTACGTTCCGCTGGTGACAGCTCGCCCCTATCCGACACTGAAAATCGGCTCGACGCTCATGTTCGGCGCAACGGCGACCCCGACGGAAGTGCCGTCCGTGACACCAAGCCCGACCGCCAGCCCGACACCGTCGCCCTCGCCTACGCCGTCGCCTGTGCCCACGCCGCGCGGAACGGTCTATGAGTACAACTCGACGCTGCTCAACCCGACGGCAACCCCGTCGCCGACACCCACGCCAAGCCCGACGCCTGTCCGGACGCTCAATCCGGGCGACCTTGACTGGGAGGAATAAGCCGTGCGCAACGTGTTTTGGCGGCAAATCCGCCTGCTTCTGGTTGTTTTCATCGGCTACCTTTTCCATGTCACGGTGATGACGCAGCTGGACACGACGGTCAGCATCAATCTGCCGCTGGTGATTTTATCGGTTGTGATTGTCGGCTATCCGCGCTATAAGGCATTCTGGGTCGGCGCGGTGTACGGCATTCTGCTGGAAACGATGGTGCCGGGTGTGAAGCTGCTCAACCTCGTGTTCTACCCAATCTGCGCGATGCTGATGTCGCTGTTCTTCACCGACAAGAGTGCCGCCAGATTGCAGTACGACATGTCGAACCACCGCCGGGGGCGCAACCGCAGTGTTTATCTGCGCACGCCCCTGTGCGCCCTGTGCGCGGCGCTGCTGTATGAGGCCGTAAGCATCATCTATATCGCAATGAGCAGTGCGGAACTGACAAGCGCTTTCTTCACCCGTGCGCTCACCGATGCGCTGATGACGACGCTGACTGCGGTTGTGCTGATGTGGCCGCTGCGTCGGCTGCTCGGCTTCGGCGCGCCGGTATCCAAAGCAATGGCGAAAGGCTGATTTCGGGTCAGCCGGGTGAATTATGTTATTTTTCCCTGTGAAAGGAGGCTGAATTGTGAACCAATATCAGCAAGATCACGGCAACGCGCCGGAACAGGTGAAGGGTCGCTTTCTGGTCTTTGTGATTATCCTTATCCTGATGTTTGCCTATCTGTTTGTCGGTCTGGTGAATTTGCAGCTGAAGAGCAGCGAGGGATATTCCACAAAAACGGAATCCACCCGCTTAAAGACGATTCCTCTGACCGGCAAGCGTGGAAATATCACCGACGCGAACTCCGTGATTCTCGCCACGGACGAAATGGTCTACAATGTTACCTTCTATAAAGACGCCAGCGAAAGCTCCTCCAGCGTTTACAAGACATATACGCAGTCAATTATTGACACGTTGAAAATTATTGAACGCAACGGCGGCAAGCTGGCATTCAGCTATGTCATTCAGCGCAGCGAAGAGACGGGCGAATGGGAGTTCAATTTCGGTTCGGGTGTGTCCGAGGCGACGCTGCAGACACGCGAAAGCCAATGGCGCTCCAACAACTATGTGACCGCAAAGAGCTACCCCACGCCGGAAGACTGCCTGGTAACGCTCAAGCACCGCTACCGCATGGTCAACTCCGCCGAAGAGGAAGAGGAAGTCCGCGCGGCGTACATCGAAAAGCGCGGCGACGACAGCGGCTACGTCCCCTGCATCATCGTTGATGAGGACACGATGCTCAAAGTCATGGCTGTCTTTTCCGAAATGCAGATGAACCTGTACAACTCCCTGCCGATTACGATTGCGAAGAACGTTCCCTTCGAGACGGTGACGGAGATTGAAACGAAGTCGATGATGCTGCCGGGCATGGACATTTCCGAAAGCACACAGCGTGTCTACCCCAAGCAGACGCTGGCAGCGCAGGTCATCGGCTATATCGGCAAGATTCCTTCGCGCACGATGTGGCTGACACTGCAGGCAAAAGGGTACAGCTACAACGACACCATCGGGCGCGACGGCATTGAATCGTCGATGGAGGATTGGCTGACGCAGAACAGCTCCCTGCGCAAGGGCAGCCGCGTCGTCGAGCGCAACAACTGGTCGAAAATCGTGCGCGAAATCTCCTACACGGAGCCGTCGGACGGCAACAATGTTAAGCTGACGCTGGATGTGAACTACCAGACCGTGGCGGAGCGCGCGATTGCCTCCAACGTCGCCCGCATCCGCGACAAGCAGGAGGATTTGATGGTCTCCAGCAAGTGGCTGGAAGATAATCGCACGCTGATTGCCACCTACGACTGGGAGCATTACCCGCTGGAACTGGCAGAACACGGCGTGATGCTTGTGCTGGACATGCAGGCGCGTGTGCTGGCCATGGCGAACTACCCCACCTACGACCTGAACGCGCTGGTTGCAGGCGGCGACGAGGCGCGCGCAATTCTGTCCGATGACCGTAACCTGATGCTGAACTACGCCATCGGCTCGCGCGCAACCCCCGGCTCGATTTTCAAGATGGTGACGGGCTTCGGCGCGCTGGACTCCGGCGTGTTGAAGCCGGACGAGATGATTTCGGACATGGGCTACTACACCGCCTACAACTCCGACTTGTCCACCGCTCCGAAGTGCTGGATTTCCGAGGGCTACCGCAGCCAGCACTACTACCAGACGATTGTGGCAGGGCTGGAGCACTCCTGCAACTACTTCTTCTATGAGTGCGGCAGCCGTCTGGGAGAAACCCGCCTATATCAGTATGCTGCCGCGTTCGGGCTGACGAGCAAAACCGGCATTGACCTGCCCGGCGAAGTCCGCAGCGTCGTCGGCAGTCAGAACACTCTGTACGACCCGACGAAGCCGGTGGGCGAATCGTCGCAGGACACTTCGCGCCCGATTATCGTTTTCAACTCCATCAAGTCGCACCTGAAGAAGTGCGGTGAATCGCGCGGCATGGAATACGACGATGAACGCCTGTCTTCCTGCGCCAAGCGCCTGATGGACATGGCGGTGGCATACCCCGAATCCTCGTGGGTAGAGAACATGCGCACCATCCTGATGGAGGAGCTGAACATGCCCCGCTCGATGGTGTATTCCAACTCCGTCATTACGGACACCTACAACTACATCAACGATATTAAGTGGGGCGGTTCGCAGACGATTCTGACCGCCATCGGACAGTCGGTCACAACGGTTACGCCGATTGCTGTCGCGCGCTACGTCACGGCAGTTGCCAACGGCGGCAAGGTCTACAACGTCTCCATCGTCGATTCCATCATCTCTCCGGAAGGCGAAGTGCTTTCCCGCCGCGACCCGGTGCTGATCAACGACCTGAACGACACTAACGGATACTTCAACCTCATCCACAAAGGGATGAAGGGCGTTACGGACGATACCGGTACTGCTAAGCGCTATTGGAGTGACTTCAAGCAGAAATGGAAAGACGAGATGGGTGCAAAAACAGGAACGGCGCAGGTCAACCAGATTGACCTTGAAAACAACGGTTGGTTCGTCTGCTTTGCTCCGCTGGATAACCCGAAAGTCGCCATCGTCGTCTATGTGCCGCACGGATATTCCGGCGCCATGTGTTCCTACGCCGCGAAGGACTTCCTGAACTGGATTTTCCCGGAATGGGACAAGAGTGATGTGGACTATGACCTGCCGATTGGCAACAGCCTTGCGCCATAAGGAGGGCTTGCACAAATACATGGGTACAGCTTGGATTATTGCTTCCGGCAAAGGCGGAGTGGGCAAAAGCACCCTCTCCGCCTGCCTCGGCATGGAAATTGCGCGAAACGGTCAGCGCGTCTGCATTGTGGATGCGGATATCGGCCTGCGCGATCAGGACGTGCTGCTGGGCGTGCAGGATTGCATTGTGTATGATATTCTGGATGTTGCGAACGGCATTTGCCCGGTGGATGATGCGCTTGTCGTGCCCAAGCCGGACGCGCTGCCGAATCTGTCTCTCCTGCCCGCCAGCCAGTTCGCCCGCGCGAAGGAACTGGAGGCCAAGGCATTCCGCAAAATTCTGCGGACGCTCAAAAGCAATTTCGACCACGTTCTCATTGATGCGCCGGCAGGCATTGAGCGCAGCCTGCGCGGTCTGCTGAGCAATGAAATCAACGAGTGCGTGCTGGTCTGCACGCCGGACGATGTATGCATCCGCAATGCGGAGCGCACGGCAAGCGTCCTGCGCAAGAAAGGGCTGACGGCGCAGCGTGTGATTGTCAACCGCCTGAATCCCGACTACATCCGCCGGGGCGAAATGTACGCCGCGCAGACCGTCGCGCTGACGCTGGACATGCCGCTGCTGGGTGAAATCCCGGAGGATGCGGAAATTTACCGCGCGCTGCTGCATCATCAGAGCGTGATGGAGGGCGAAAGCGAGGGACGCAATGCCATTGCCCGCATCGCCCTGCGCATGACGACGGACGAGGACGTGCCGCTGCCGGAATACGGGCAGAAGCGTACACTCTTCCAGCGTCTGTTCCAGCGCCGCAGAAAAGGAGATGAGAAGCATGTTCGCTAATGCCAGCCGCCGTTCGCGCGCGCATGTGGATGTGCCGCTGATTCTGATGGTGTTTGCGATGTGCTTCTTTGGCATCTACGCCGTCTGTGTAGCGACGTACTCCATCAATTCCACCGCCACGAACCTCTTGGAACACATCCTGGAATCCTCCTCGACACTCCGCCAGTGCTTCTTCGTGCTGGTGCTTGCGCCGCTGGTCATGACGCTGATTATCCTCTGCCCCTACCACCTGATTCGCCGCTTCACGCGCGCCATGTACATCGGCACAACCGTGCTGGTACTTGTTGTGTGGGTTTTCAACCGCGCTGAAGGCGTGAAGGCATGGCTGGACATCATCTGGGACATGACGATTCAGCCGTCCGAGTTCATCAAATTGGCAATGATTCTGATGCTGGCGCAGCGCCTGAGCCAATCGGAGCATCCAATGAGCACCTTCCGCGACTTCATCGAAATCATGGCAATGCTCCTCGTGCCGTGCGCAATCGTTCTCTTCTCCGGCGAAACAGGTTCCGCTATCGTTGTGGTGTTCGCGTTCGCGTGTATGCTGCTGTTCGCCAACGTCCGCTGGCGGCTGCTGATTACGATGGCTGTCGTCGCGATTCTGCTCGTTCTGGCGCTGTACGGCTTCATGGTCGCCACAGGCAGCGATGACTACCGTCTGGCGCGTATTGTCGCATTCCTGAATCCTGATTTGTCCCCGCAGGGTGACGCGTACCAGATGCGCCAGTCGCAGATGACCATCGGCGCGGGCGGCTTGACGGGCATCGGCACATTCGTCGATGGTTCAATGAGTCAGCTGAACTACGTCCCCGCCGACTGGACGGACTTCATTTTCGCCACCATCGGGGAAGCGTTCGGCTTTGCCGGCTGCAGCATCATCATGCTGTGGTACCTGGCGATTATTCTGCGGATGCTCTACCTCGCGCGCTACACCTACGACCGGCAGGGTATGCTCATCATCATCGGCGTGATCGGCATGCTGCTCTTCCACGTTTTCGAGAACATCGGCATGACGCTGGGGCGGCTGCCGATTACCGGCATTCCCCTGCCGTTCCTCTCCTATGGCGGTTCAAACATGGTCACGAACATCGGCGGCATTGCGCTGGTGCTGAATGTGACGAAGAACCGTCAGCTGACGCAGATTGATTCCAGCCGGAGATTTTACAGTTCCTATGCCAAATATACCAAATAAACAAGGAGATTGACGATTATGCCGCCTACAGTTCGATTCACCCGTGATGCTGTTCTCCATGCTGCCTGCCAGCTTATGCGCCGCGAAGGCATGGAAGCCCTCAACGCCCGCGCGATTGCCAAGGAACTCGGCGGCTCAACGCAGCCGATTTTCCGCCTGTTCACCAACATGGAGGATTTGCACCGGGAGCTGATTCTCTACGTCGCGCGCCAGTTTCAGGCACACGCGGAGGCGGATATGGCGCAGTCCGACTCGCCTTATATTCAGCTCTGCACGACGTATCTGCTCTACGGCCGCGACGAACCGGAGCTGTTCAAGCTGCTGTTCATGCGTGACCGCGTCAGCGAGGGACAGTACAGCGACCAGACGAATTTTGACCTTGTGTTCGACATCATCAAGAAGGAAACGCCGCTGGACGACGAAACCGCCCTGCGCTTCTTTGAGCGCACATGGCTGTTCATTCATGGGCTGGCGGTCTGCATTGCGACGAAGTACATTCCCTGTCAGGATGAAAGATACCTCATCAGCATGGTCAAGGAAGCCTACAACGCCGCCGTTAAGATGATGAACCTTGAGGGCGTGCTGAAATTGCAGGAAATCTGATTCGCGGAGGTTGAGCGCATGACCGACGAGACGATTCGCGCGAAGCTGTCTGGCATCCGCTGCTTTCTGCTGGACATGGATGGTACATTCTATCTGGGCGACCGCATCATTCCCGGCGGATTGGAATTTCTGGATGTGCTGGAGAAAACGGGGCGCACCGCGCGCTTCCTGACGAACAACTCCAGCCGCTCCGCCTCGACGTATGCCGAAAAGTTGGCGCGGATGGGCGTTCCGGCGGCGTATCGCGACGTGATTACATCCGGACAAGCGGCGGCGCGGTACTGCCTGACGCACTTTCCGGGCAAAACCGGCTATCTGCTGGGGAATCCCGTGCTTCGGGCGGAATTGACGGCGATGGGGCTGCGCTTCTGCGATTCGGACGACGCGGATTATGTGCTGGCAGCGTTTGACACGACGCTGGATTACGGCAAGCTCTGCCGCGTCTGCGACCTCATCCGCGCGGGCAAGCCGTATATCGCGACGCATCCTGATTTCAACTGCCCGACCGAGCATGGGTTCATCCCCGACCTTGGCGCGTTTATGGCACTGATTCACGCCAGCACTGGGCGCTGGGCGGACGTGGTGATTGGCAAGCCGAACCGCGGTATTGTGGATGAAGCCCTTGCGCGCACCGGCTTTGCGCTGCATGAGATGGCGATGGTGGGTGATCGGCTCTACACAGATGTTGCGACCGGCGTGAATCACGGCATGACGGGCATTCTCGTCCTCTCCGGTGAAGCAAAACGCAGCGATGTAGACACATCAGATGTAAAGCCTGACCTGGTTTTCGGCAGGCTTTCGGATATAATACCATATCTCTAAGTAAGGGAGCGAAAACACGTGCTGAACACCATGTTTCCGACCATCAACCGGGAAAGCTCCATGCTCGGCTTCGGCTGTATGCGCTTTCCAACAACACCGGACGGCAAAATTGACGAATCCGAAGCGATTCGCATGATTCGCCACGCCATCGACAACGGCCTCCGCTACATCGACACGGCATACCCGTATCACGGCGGCGAAAGCGAGATTGTCGTCGGTAAGGCGCTCAAGGACGGCTACCGCGAGAAGGTCATCCTGACGACAAAGCTGCCCGTCTGGCTCGTCAAGACGCACGAGGACATGATGAAGTTCCTCGACGAGCAGCTGAAAAAGCTTGACACGCCGTATGTGGGCTTTTACATTCTCCACGCAATGAACAATGAACGTATGGACTTGATGCAGAAGCTGGATTACAAGCGTTTCTATGCAGACGCCATCGCGCAGGGCAAGGTGCGCTATCCCGGCTTCTCCTTCCATGACGACGCGAAGGCGTTCCTGCGCATCCTGCACGACTGGGATCAATGGGGCATGTGTCAGGTGCAGATGAACATCCTCGACGACGAGAATCAAGCGACGCTTGAGGGCATCCGCGAAGCGGGTCGGCGCGGCGTGGGTGTCGTCGTCATGGAACCCCTGCGCGGCGGTCTGCTTGCGAATCCCCCGGTGGATGTGAAAGCAGTTTACGACGCGTATGCCGTGCGGCGCAGCCCGGTCGAATGGGGCTTCCGCTACCTGTACGCAATGCCTGAAGTCATCACGATTCTCAGCGGCATGAGCACATGGGAGCAGGTGACGGATAATCTGCGCATTTTCGACATGGCGAAGCGCCCGACGCTGACTGACGAGGAACTTGCGCTCTACCAGAAGGTCAAAGCAACGTACCTTGCGCGGACGAAAACGCGCTGCACGGGCTGCAAGTACTGCCAGCCCTGCCCGATGGGCGTACAGATTCCGCGCATTTTCCAAGGCTACGACGCCGCCATGCTCCGCGCGGACAGCTCCTTCAAGGCTGGATACGCCCAGATTCAGGCGGATCATGCGGATGCGTCGCAGTGCATCCACTGCCGCAAGTGCGAACGTGTATGCCCGCAGCATCTGCCGATTACCCGCTTCCTGGAGGAGATTCACGCCGCGTCGACGGCAGAATAAATCGCCATATTTAAGGTAACACCGCACAAATGAGGTAGTCAGCTTGCGAATGGATTTTTTCGTCAGATGTAAATGCAAATTTCGAAGGTTTACTGGATGCAAATCGAGAAAATTGCATGCGCAGATAGCGGAAAAGACATCGCCAGCCGCGCCGCCGAGCTGTGCGGTGCTGCCTTAGCAAAACGCTCCTGAACACGCGTCAGGAGCGTTTTATGTTGCGCGAATCGCGGTTGACAACGGGAATTTGCAGCAGTAGAATAGAAATAATGGGATTTTGCCAGAAAACAAGAAAAGAGGCGAACCATCCAATGAAACACCAACTTCTTGCGCTGCTGCTTGGCAGTTTGCTGCTGCTTGGACTTCCGGCGGCGTGCGCGGACACCCCCACGATGACTGTCCTGATGTACATGTGCGGCACGGATTTGCAGAGTGACTGCGTGAACGACCTGTACGAGATGTGCGCGGCGGACATTCCGGACAACGTGACAGTCGTCGTGCAGGCAGGCGGCGCGAGCCAGTGGGACGACAGCCGCCTGCGTGCGAACCACATCAACCGCTTTACGATTGCGGACTACGATTTTTCCGACGTTGAAGTCTGCGCATGGCAAAGCATGGGCGCGCAGAACACGCTGGAGGATTACCTAACTTGGGCGACTTCCGCCTACCCCGCCGACCGCTACATGCTGATCTTCTGGAATCACGGCGGCGGATCGACGAGCGGCGTCTGCTTCGACGAAACAGCGGATTACGATGGGCTGACAATTCACGAAATCAACGACGCGCTGTACAACTTTACAGAAGCCAATCCCGATTTTCATCTGGATCTCATCGGCTTCGACGCCTGCTTGATGGCAACCTACGAAGCGGCTGCGCACATGCAGTATTACGCTGATTTCATGGTCGCCAGCGAAGAACTGGAGCCGTCCCTCGGCTGGAATTATGCGTGGCTGAATGCGCTGGGCGAAAATCCGGCGCTTGACGCGCAGGGCATCGGCGTTGCAATTGCGGATGGGTACATGGAAGCCTGCCTGGACGAAAATCCTGATGATTATCTCAGCATGAGCGTCCTCTACTTGCCGGCAATGGACTATCTGGTCAGCACGATGGAGACATACGCATCGTATCTCTCGCAGGCGCTGGACGCTGGGCAATTGTCTACCTTCAGCCGTGCCCGCCAGCGCATGTATGCCTTTGGCGATTTTGACAGCGCAACATCCGACATGGTGGATATGATGGCGCTGATTGACGGCACGCGTACCATTGCGCCGCAGACCGCAGACGTCCTGCAAACCGCCTACGAGCGCGTCGTGCGCTACAACGTCGGCACGCGGAAATTCGACTACCTGACGGGCATGAGCGTCTATTTCCCGTCCGGAAGCTATGAGGGCGACGGCTGTCAGGAGACAATTCCGCGCATGACGGAGTTCACGCGCGGCTATGCGGAGCTTCGCAGCGGCGGCAATTACGTCTTCAGCGCGCAGGTTCCGCAGCAGGTCACGACCAGCAGCGTGTTCACCGGCAACCTGACAGACGCGTTTTTCTCCCCCGCCAGTACGTTCACCACAAGCGAAACGCCTCTTACGGTGGAAGCAGATGCGGTGGATTTACCTGACGTTGTGCCAACGTTCACATCCATGAACGACGCGTTCTTCACCGGCAGCCTCATACCGGACGATTCTGCCATGGACGATTGGCTGGACATGGACGATGATTCCGCCTATATGTGCAGCATGATGCTCAGTCAGGACGAGCTGAACAACTTGAGCATGGTCGAGGGCTTGCTGTACTTGAATGGCAGCGACGACGAGGATACGTTCTACATCGAAATGGGCGCAATGCAGAACGCCGCCATTGACTGGGAAAGCGGCGAGATCATCAGCCAATTCGACGGTACTTGGCCAATGCTGGATGACCAAATTGTGATGATGTACGACCAGCTTGTCAATGGCGGAATGCGCCGAAGTGTGATACCCGTCCGCTGCAACGATGTCGAGGGGTATCTGCTGGTGATGCGGCGGAGCAACACCAGCGGCTGGACGATTGTCGGCTTCACGCAGGGGTACGACGATGCCGGACTCCCCGTTCGCGGCAGCACTCCCCTGACCGAGGGTGACGTGGTGACACCGATTTACAACGTTCTATATGAGGATGAGGACGGCGAATTGCAGGAAATGACAATGGATGGCGACCCGATTGTGGCAGGCAAAGACGGTTTCATCGACTTCGGTTTCTACTCGCTTGAGGGCAGCGACGCGACCTACCTCTATTGCTTCTGCCTGACCGATATTTACGGTGAAATTCAACTGTCTGATTTCATCAGCTTTGAATTATAAAAGGAGGTTAATCTCATGAAACGACTGGTTTCCCTGCTCTGCGCGCTGTGCCTGCTCTTTTCCCTCTCTGTTGCGGAGGCATACGAAGCGACGAACCCGTACACCATCGAAGACATAGGGATGACGATTGACCTGCCCGAAGCGCTGAACGTCACGAGCTGTGAGGTCGGCGAGACGAGCATTGACCTGCGGCTTGGCTACAACGGGCGGAACGATGTCAGCTACGCCGTGATGATTACCTATGATGAATCGCTGGAGGATTATGTGACCATCACGCTGCCGGAGGAAAACCTGCAAGCGATGATTGACTACTATCAGTCCATGTACACAGGCGGCAACCCGGGTTTGGTAGCGTATGACGAGAACGATGATTACGCTGCATTGACCCCGTTCTGTGCGGGCGGCAAAGGGCAGGACGGCAACATGTACTGCATTTTCGTCTGCGTGCTGTACGGCTACACCATCACGGTAGTTGGCGGCACATCGGCAGATAGCTTCGATGATGACACCTACGGCGCAGCGTTCGACCTCTACTGGTCAACCGTGACGAGTTTTGTGGACTGCATGACGGAAGAATAAGCGGATTTGTGCGCACTGGATGAGAGCAAATCTCTCCAGCGCGCCTTTTGTTGTA
>ULMV01002608.1_pt1 | contig 13013 bp, 17 predicted proteins | sample 1951751 | NCBI WGS metagenome assembly ULMV01 (sample SAMEA4835560, study PRJEB28245) | human gut metagenome | biome: gut microbiome; material: fecal sample | place: Denmark | collected 2008 | reverse complement strand
TCATTTATAACTTTTGCAAGTGGTGCTAAACAGTTTGTTGTGCATGATGCATTTGATACAATGTTCATATCTGGTGTATATGTTGTGTTATTAACACCCATTACAAACATTGGTGCATCTTTTGATGGTGCACTTATTACAACTTTTTTAGCTCCTGCATCTAAGTGTGCTTGTGCTTTTTCCATTGTTGTGAATACTCCAGAACATTCTAGAACATATTCTATTCCTAATTCTCCCCAAGGAATGTTCTTTGGGTCCATTTCATTATATACTTTTATTGTTCTTCCGTTTACTACTAAATTTCCGTCTTTTTCTTCTACTGTTCCGTTGAATCTTCCATGTACAGTATCAAATTTTGTCATATATGCCATGTAGTCTGCTGCTACAAATGGGTCATTTACTGCTACGACTTCTACCTCCTCTTTTCCTAAAGCTGCTTGGAATGCTAATTTTCCAATTCTTCCGAATCCGTTAATTCCTACTTTTACTGACATAAAATTTTCCTCCTTTATTAGAGTTTTCTCAACTCTAAATTCTATTATTTACCTCGTTAGGCAAATTTATTCTATACCAAATTCACATACTTTGCAAGGGGTATTACAAATATTTTTTCAAAGTTTCTACACTATCTTCTTGCATAACCACAAAGTCGTTTAATATCTGTCTAACTTCATTATCAATACTAGGATTATTATTTAATAATCTTCTTCCTTCTATAATTCCCATATTAGTTCCTTGCATCAATAATTCAGAGATTTTTGAATTACTTTGGTCATTCATTGTTTTCATGTTTACTCCATACCATGTCATCATTTTATTCATTATATTTGTTTCTTGAGGATCTTTTGTCATTGTGTATTGCGAATATATGTTATCAACTCTGTTAGCAATTTCTTTATATTTGCCATATTCAACATCCAAAACTTTTTTAAATCTGTCATCTCCTACTTTACTTGATACAAAATGAATTGCATCCATTCCCATAGTCGTTCCCTTGTTGACTTCATCTAAAACTTTCACATTAATATCTTCCATACTACTACCTCCTTTGGATATTTTTCTCAAAATTATTAATTTTATGCATTTATTTATGGTCATGCACTTTTATTTTTCTCAAACATATAATTCTACTATGAGTAAAATTTATAAGAGTTTTTATACTCGATTGGAGGTTTTATGTTTTCGGAACTTTGCCTAAGTGGTTTCTTACAGTTTTTGCAGACTGCAATTTTTACAGTAGGATATATTTCTGGTACACAACTTTTTCCCGAACCTTTACGTTCAGATGAAGAGCAATTGTATCTTGAAAGATTAAGCGCAGGCGATGAAGAAGCACGTAATATACTGATAGAAAAAAATCTAAGATTAGTTGCTCATGTTTGTAAAAAATATAGCAATTCTAATGTAGACCAAGATGATTTGATTTCAATCGGAACTATAGGACTAATAAAGGGAATTAATAGCTTTAAACCTGAAAAAGGTGCTCGTCTTTCTACATATGTTTCTAGATGCATCGATAATGAAATATTAATGTATTTTAGAGCTACTAAAAAATTAAATAATGAAGTTTTCTTAAATGAACCTATCGGAAAAGATAAAGATGATAATGTTGTTACTCTTCAAGAAGTTCTTGAAAATGATGAACGAAGCGTTGAGGAGTCTGTGGATTTAAAAATGAAAGTGAAATTATTATATGAGAAAATGAAAAGTCTTTTGAAAGATAGAGAACGTACTATTCTTGAATTGCGTTTTGGTCTAGATGGTCATAAGCCTAAAACTCAAATTGAAATTGCTGAACAAATGGGCATTTCTCGTTCTTATGTTTCTCGTATTGAGACTAAGGCTATTAATAAGCTAGCTAAAGAAATTAAAGAATAATAAAAAGACGGTCACACTTTACTTATTGAGTACTTGTGTGCTCCGCCTTTTTTATTTTCTATTTTGAAATATATCCAAACTTTTCCATTCTTTCTTTTTCTCTTGCAGATAATTCTTTAAACCATTCAGCTAAGCCATTAATATCAGCATTTCTTAAGAATTCAAAATATTTTACTCTATCTTCTTTTGCTATAACAACAGGTGGCAAATTCTAAAATTGTCATAATTTTACTCTTTTCTATTCAATTTATGCTTTTATTTTATCATATAAAATACCTTTGAATCAATTCTTTTTTGTCCATATTAATAAAAATGTTTTTATTTTCTTGAATTTCTTCAAACAAGTTCGAACACACTTTATTTGCAAAATCGAATTCTTCCTTTGTTATCTTTCTAGCATTCAATGCTTCTAGCAATTCATCTTTATCATCAATTGTTAGAAAATTGTTATCTACTGGGCAATAGATAATATCTAAATACAAATCATCATAATAAGGTATATTTTGCTCCACACCATTTCCACGGCTAATATCAAAATAGTATCCTATTACATTTGCATTTTTATCAAGAAATACCCTAGCATTGTAAAACTGGTCTAATGGCGTAAATTCTACTATATAGTACCCATTGGCAATATATACAATGTTATGACCAGAAATATCAACAATAAAAGGAGTATCAATTTCATTTACCCTTTTTATACTTAAATAGTAATTTTCTGTCTTTCGCTTTTGGACAATTAAATCCCAATCAGAAATTCCACGTAAATATGTTTTACTTGTATACTTCTTTCTCATTTTATTGCATCATCCTTTCGTTCTTTTAACTCTTCTTCTATAAATTTCTCGCCATCAAAATATATTTTATATGCCTTTGCATTTTCATTATTTTTAATAATCTTAATTTTATTATCAATCACTTCTAATGCCACACAATCATCCAATGCTAATCCAATCATATTTTTATTTTGTATAACATCATAAAATTTCTTTTTTGTCACTTCATCTTTTCTATTATAATGAACACAATTTACAGCTTTTATAAAACCTAAACCTCGTATCAAATCATAATTCCAATCAAACCAACAATAACTTCCTGCACTCATTCCAGCTAAAACAATTTCTTTTTGATATGCCTTTTCTAGAGCTATGTCTATTCCTTTTTCTTTCCATTTTTCTAGCATAAATCTTGTGTCTCCGCATCCTACATATATTATATCTGCTGATAATATTTTATCTGATATTTCGTCAGGTGTCAATTCTCCATTTAGAATATGTACAACTTCTACTTTTGCTCCTAGACTTTTGTATGCTACTGATATAAACGCAATAATTCCCTCCGCAAAGAGGGAATTTATTTTTCTATTTTTTCAACCTCAATGCATTAAGAACAACCGTTAAGCTACTAATAGTCATAGCAAAAGCAGCAATCATGGGATTCATAACAATTCCAAGTGGTTCTAAAATACCACAGGCAATTGGAATCATACAAATATTATAAAAAAATGCCCAAAACAAATTCTGTTTAATATTTTTAATAGTCTTTTCACTAATAGAAATTAGATCTTCTATTTTCTCTAGGTTATCATTCATTAGAACTACATTACTACTATCCATTGCAATATCTGTACCACTAGAAACTGAAACACCTATATCTGCAGTAACAAGACTTACGCTGTCATTTATTCCATCTCCACACATCATAACAAGTCCTTTTTCTTTGAACTTCTTAATTTCTTCTGCCTTTTGTTTTGGTAGCACATTTGCAATTACTTCATCTACTCCAATTTGATTTGCAATCGCCTTTGCTGTTTTTTCATTATCACCTGTTAGCATTACAACTTTGATATTTCTCTTTTTTAATTTTTGAACTATATCTTTACTTTCAGCTTTTAATACATCTTTTACTCCAATTAATGCAATTAGCTTTTGACCTTCTGTAACAAATAAAATACTGTTTCCATCAGAAACTAAATTTAGTTCATCTTGTTCTTGTGAAATTGTAATATTATTTTCTAGCATTAACTTTTTATTTCCTATTAGATATTTATTTTGGTTTATATTTGCACTAACACCATAACCAGGTATAGATTTAAATTCTTCTACATCCTCTAATTCTATCTTTTGATTTTTTGCTTCATTTACAATTGCTCTAGCTATTGGATGTTCAGACTTATTCTCTATACTTGCAACTATTCTGATAATTTCATTTTCTTTTAAATTACTATAATTATATATTTTAGAAATTGTCAATTCTCCTTTTGTTAGAGTTCCTGTTTTATCAAAACAAATTGTTTTGATTTTGTGTGCATTTTCTAAGGCTTCACTTGTTTTAATCAATATTCCTTTTTTACTTGCATTACCTGATGCTATTACTATTGCAAGAGGTGTAGCTAATCCAAGACTACATGGACATGCTACTACTAATATTGTTACAAATATGTTTATTGCAGTTGCTATATTCTTAGTAATCATAAACCATATAGCAAATGCTATTATTGCTATCATAATAATTGTTGGAACAAAATATCCGCTTATTGTGTCTGCAACTTTTGCTATTGGAGCTTTCGTATTTGTTGCTTCTACAACTAATCTAACAATCTCAGATACGGTTGATTCTTTACCTATCTTTTCTGCCTTATATTTTATAGTTCCTTCATAATTTATACTTCCTGCAATTACCTTTGAGCCCTTTTCTCTTTTTACAGGAACACTTTCTCCTGTTATAAATGATTCATTTATATGAGTAGTTCCTCCTACTACTTCACCATCTACCGCAATTTTTTCTCCTGGCTTACAAATAACAATATCTCCTTTTTGAATTTCATCAAGTGTTACTGTTTCTTCTTTTCCGTCTCTTATTATAATTGCATGATTTGGAGTTATACTCATTAATTGCTGTAGTGCTTCTTTTGTTTTATCTCTATTTTTGCTTTCAATATATTTGCCTATTTTTATGAAAAATATTACTATTGTTGCTGATTCATAATATAAACTTTCTACATATATTGTTTTTCCTTTAAGAATCATTACTGTACCATATATGCTATATATAAAACTTGCCATAACTCCTATCGTTACTAATGTATCCATATTAGGTGTTTTATGAACAAGATTTTTGTATCCGTTTTTTAATATGTCTATTCCCATCAATAAGACTATTATTGTTAATATCAATAATGATATTGCGTAATTTACAGGATGTGCCATCATATCTAAAAATGGTATTACTGGCAATCCTACCATGTGTGACATTGAAATATATAATATTAATATTGAAATAACTGAAATTCCTATTAATTTATATTTTTCATTTGACTTTTTCTTCTCTTCTTTTTCTAGATTGTCTATTCCTGCACTTGAAAAGCCTGCTTTGTCTACAAATTTTTCTACTTGTTCTAATGTTAATTTGGTGTCGTCATATTCAATACTTGCATTATTCATAATTAGATTGACAGAAGCGGCTATTATTCCATCTTGTTTGTTCAAGTATTTTTCTAGTCCTGATGAACATGCACTACATGTCATTCCTTCAATTTTTAATAACACTTTTTTCATATGTTATTCTCCTTTAAAACCTGCATCTTGTATAGCTTCTTTTATCTTTTCAATATTTGTTTGACTTTCATTATATGTTATTGTTGCTTCTTTTTGTTCAAAATTAACTTCTGCCTTTTCTATTCCATCTGTATTGTTTAATACCTTTTCTAATCTATTTGAGCATCCTGTACAATGCATTCCTTCTATTTTTAATTTAATTTCTTTCATTTTAAATTCCTCCTACCTTAATCTTTTTATTAATTCCATAACTTCTTTTATTGTTTCCATATTTCCTGCTTTTATTTCACGCGACATGCATGTTCTCATATGGTTTTCTAAAATTGAATTTTCTATGCTTTCTAATGCTTTGTTTATTGCAGACATTTGGATTAATACATCACCACAATATCTGTCATCTTCTATCATTTGTTTTATTCCTCTTACTTGCCCTTCTACTATGTTTAGCCTTTTTATTAAGTTCTTTTTTTCTTCATCAGAACGCTGTGTTGTTTTTTCTGTTCCTTTGCATTTTTCACATTCCATTTTTTCACCTCCACTTTTATCATTTTATACCCCTTAGGGGTATTTGTCAAGTAATAAAATTAATTTTAATAAAAAAGAAATAAAAAATTAGATAACTTAAGAAAATTAAGTACTATCACAAAACAAGTTTTATATGACAATAATTGGTTATAATAAAAATAGAACTAGATATTTTCACCTATCTAGTTCTATCTCCTTACTAAGTATTATCTTATTTTTTCTTTGTCTATATATTTTAAATTATAATTCAAACTCATTATTAGAGTTATCTTTTATCATGTAATGCTGATGCTAAAAGTAATAATTTCAAATCTTTTTCACTTATTCCTTCATTCTGAGCAATAATTTGTGAAAAAAACATAACTTTTTGTATATGATATATGTTATGCTGAAAACTTGATAAAAAAAATTCTTTTTTATATAAGTCTTCATTAATAATTTTATCAAAAATTTTTTGAAATGCACTATCATTCATATTTACTTTCATATTTAAATGATTATTCTCTTTCTGTAAATCATTATTTAAAAAACTCATACTTATACCTCATTAATTAGTTTATTTTCTATCATTATATTTTACTAAATTAATTGCCGAATCTAATGTTTCAGTGCAACATAATTTTCCTCTAATATCTACATATAATAAATCACTAATTTTAGATAAGCTTCTTGCTTGTTTAATATTGTTTATAACAATTTCTTTTTTAAAGTTCATGTCTTTGTCAATTATTCTAATATCATAACATTTTCTTTTTGATTTGAATATCAAATATTTTACATTTTTATTTTTTAATAAATTAACAGCTTTTCTGTATGGTAATTCTTTATCAAATATAGCATAGTTTTCATTTGTTTCCTCTATTTTATTTATAATTATTTCAATTGCTTCAACTTCGGCAATCGCATGTTTAATGTAAATATTCCAAAATTCATCTGCTAATTTTAAAGCATGAATAAAACCCTCTTCTTCTGTTACATTTTCATTCCATTCAGGATTACATAATTTAACAAAATCAGGTGATGTCTTACTTTTTAGATATTCCATTTGCATATTGTCTGTCGCATCTATATATTGAATTAATTCTTTATCCATATATTCATAAACTTTATCTATATTTTTAACTTCTATATTTTTTAAATAGTCTTTACCATATTTTTTCCACAATAATCCAATCGAAGAATAGTAAATACCATTTTCTCTTTTCCCATTTCTATTTTTCTGATGATGATCGAATTCTCCTAATCCTATATCAAAAACTAATTTATTATTTGTGTTTTTATTTTCTATGCTTGGAATTCTAATTAAATTTATCTCTTTAAAAATTTTACTTAGAAATACAGTTGATATTACATCATCTACATGAAATGTTCCAGAATGTGTAACAAAGTTTGCTTTATTATATTGCTTTGTTAATTTTATATTTTTATACTTAAATACTCTCATTATCTTCACCTTTTTTATTATATTACTATTAATTGTATATTTCAATATAATTAATTTACCTTTCTGAATCTTCTACAACTACTATATTATTTTTATTTCCATTCAAGCCAAATTCCATTTTTTTATTAATTGACTTACTATTACCTGCATGAAATACAAAACCATACCTTTTAAAATTATTTAAAGTATATTCTCTTATTTCTTCTTTTCTTTCTTCTACTTCGCTTGGTAAAATACCTAATCTATTTTATAATTTATGACTTTATATAATCTATTTGCTCTTTTTTATCTTTTAATAGCATATATTTTTCTATATTTTTAGTACTTCTAAACAAAATATTATCTTGTATATTTTCTTCTTTGAAACTTCTATGTTTTTAGCAAAAATAGCAGCAAAAAGACTAGGAAAGCTTTGGTCAGCTCCTAGTCTTTTTTGTGCTCTGTATCGCTAATTGACTTCATAGCAATTGCTATATTTATACTAACACATTTATTATAAAAAGTCAAAAATTTTCTTAGTCCTTGATACTATTTTTTGTGTCTAAACTTATAATATATCCAAAAGTTAAAAAAAGTAAAAAAAATATATATGTATCTTTTATTAATTTATGTTATAATCCAGTTAAAAGGAGGAAGTTAATTATGTTCTATATATTTATAAATATAGCATTAGTTATATTATCTATATTTCTAGTATTTTGTGGATTATTGGGAAAGAAGTTTAAAGATAGCTTTATTAATAAAATATTTAATAATTATATTCCTTTGTTAGTCAACACTATAAAACAACAATCTTCATTCTATTTTCATTAACTATATTTACATCTACTTTTAAACTTGGTAAAGTTCCCTATGGGTTACACGTAGATGAGGCAGGAATGGCTTATGATGCACTATCTCTGTCCCAATATGGTGTTGATAGGTATTTAAACAGATTTCCTGCTTATTTAATTAATTATGGTGGAGGCCAAAGTGCCATGTATGCTTATCTTTCTGCTATTTTAATTAAAATATTCGGATATAGCATAAATATTATTAGAACTCCAGCAGTAATTCTTAGATTATTGATTTTTATTAGTGGACTATTCATCATGAAAAATGAAAATAATAAACTTAAAACTTTTTCATTTTTATTTTTATTAACTATATCACCCTATTTCATTATGCAATCCAGATGGGGATTAGATTGTAATTTAATGGTAGGTTTTCTAACTATATCCGTTTGTCTTTTAATTCAAGCAATTACAAAAAATAATATAAAATTATTATTTATTAGCGGACTTTTGTTTGGCCTAACTTTATACACTTATGCTTTATCATATATAATTGTGCCTATTTTACTTTTTTTTTACTTGCGTCTACCTATTATATATAAAAAAAACAAATATAAAAGAACTCATCATTCTTGGAACTCCAATATTTTTATTAGCCCTTCCTCTTATATTAATGATTCTTGTAAATAATGGCTTTATAGATGAGATGGAAGGCTTAATAACTATCCCTTTATTGAAAGATTATAGAGGAGCCGAAATTTCTTTGAAAAATATATTCAATAATTTATACATATTGCGGTTCTATTTTTAGTTTTGATAATCCTGCTATATTTGGAAATATATTGATTTACAATTCTATCCCTTATTTTGGCACTATATATTACTTTACGATACCATTCTTTATTGTTGGATTTATTAACTGCTTAAAAAATTTTTATAATTCCTTAAAGGAAAAAAAATTTAATATTGAAAATATATTTATTTTTTGGTTTTTCTGTGTAATAATATGTCAATTAATAATATCTCAACCTAATATAAATAAAGCAAATAGTATATTTGTACCAATAATATATTTTTCAGCATCTGGAATTGTTAATGTTTCTAAGAAGCCTAAGAATATAATAATACCTATAACTCTACTGCTTTTACTTAATTTCGGACTATTTTTTAATTATTATTTTTATCATTATAACGATGATACAATGGGCCAATATTTCTTTGCTACTTATTATCTAGACGCCTTAGAATATAGTCAGAATTTAGGTAAAACTAATATTTATATTGAAAATGATTTAACTGCTCAAGAATATATCTATATATTATTAAATAACTTCGTTTCTCCTTATGAATACGATGAAAAAAACATTGAAACATACCACAATTCTATAGATACCTTGTATACTATTGGTATACCTGATCAAATTTCTTTAGATGCTACATATATAATTGGAAATGATACAGAATTATTCGAGAAGTTTAAATCTTTAAAATTTAATTACACAAGCTTTCGGTAAAATAACAGTATTTTATCACCAAAAGTAAGTTATAATTAACTATGAAGTAAAATAAAAATTTTCGTAAATGGATGTTGAATATGTTTAAATACATATCCCTTTACTATTTATACGAAAGGAGATAAAAAATTGGAAGAATTAATAAAGCGTTCCTTAAAAGGTGATCAAGATGCTTACACGGAACTAATTAAAAGTATACAAGTTGAAATGTATAAAATCGCAAACTCACAGTTAAATAATATTGAGGATGTAAATGATGCTATACAAGAAACAATTATACATTCATATAATAAATTACATACACTAAAAAACCATGATTTTTTTAAAACATGGATTATAAGAATCTTAATAAATGAATGTCATAACATTCATCGCAAAAGAAAAAAGCAATTAGGACTTTTTAATAAAATTTCAAATTCAGTAGACATTGTTTCATCTTCAGAAAAGGAAATACAAAATAAAGAAAATGATATAGACTTTGATTTATTAATAAAGAGTCTAAATTATGATGAACGACTTATTCTCACTCTTTATTATAAAAATAAATATACACTCACAGAAATATCGAATATTTTAGATATTAAAGTTAATACTGTAAAGAGTAAGATTTTAAGAGCAAAGCAAAAATTACAACAATTATACAGTAAAGGAGGGATAAATAATGGAACAAAAAAATAAATTTGATACATTCGATAAGCCTGATGATTTTGATAAAATGTTATTTGATTACTATGACAATAACAATGAAGAAGTTCCTCTATCAACTCAAAACGCTATTGAAAACGCTTTTAAAGATAAACCCAAAGAGAAATCTACTACAATTATATTATTAAAAAGAGTTGCAATATTTATCCTTTGTATCGGAATCGTTACAGCAACAACTGTTTATGCAAAAGATATAATTAATTTTATAACGAATATTTTTATAAATAGTACTCCAGGTATTGATAAAGCTGTTGATAATGGATATGTTCAAAATGTTGATATGGATTTTATAACCTACAATAATATTGGAGTAAAAGTTGATTATGTGCTAATGGATAATAATAATCTAGACATTTCTTTTGTATATAAATATTACGATGATAATATAGAAATTGATAATATTTCATTTAATACATTATCTATAAAAGATGAAAATAATAACATGCTATTCTGGCTTTCAGAAAATGCAATACCTAATAATGATGGTATTGTGCTATTAGACACTAATGCAAAGTTTAATAACATAGAAAAGAATATTGAAAATAAAACAATACGATCATCATTGCTTCTAACTTCAGAGAATTTTCCAAACTCTCAAATACTTACTATATCAATATCTAGTATTGCTATAAAAATTAACAATCAATCTACTTATGTAGATGGAAATTGGAATTTTTCAATAAACTTAGATAATAAATTCGTAACCAGAAATAGCTCTGAATATCATTCAAATAGTACCAGTCCTTATGTTGATTCTGTGAAAACATCTCTTAGTAATACATCTCTAATAATAGAACTCAATTTTAATGTATTATTAGATGAAATGAATTTTATAAGGCCTACTAATATAACTTTATATGACAATAACAATGTTAATTATAACTATACTAACTTAAATATAAAAAATATTTCTACAGTTAAACCTTATAGCAGTGTTATGACTATAACATATCCTATTACAAGTTATGACAATATAGACTCTCTTTGTTTACATATTAACTTAAGTTCCGAAAACTGTATAGATGTTAAATTGTTAAAATAATTTTATTTCAAAAGACACCCTTATTTAGGGTGCCTTCTGTTTTTTATAAGGAAATGATTTGCAAAATTTCATTAGCTCCAGCTATCGATTACCATTCTAATTTTCAGATTAGAAGTAGAACCCGTTGCAAGATAATACTTAAAATAATACGTTCTATTAGCTACAATGCTAATAGAACGTACAATTGTAGTACTTCCATCAGCGGTTACGGTACTAACACTCAGGCAATTACCATTGTAATCCCACAGTTGAGCAGAAACCTGTTTGTTTACAGGATTTCCATCAGAGCCAGTAACAGTAATGGCATAAGAAAGATAATTTCCGCTATATTTTCTGTCAGCACCACGGTAATACGTGCCCTTCATAGTGAAAGATGAATCCACTGCATATGTAGCAATACCATTTTCATCAACGTCATCAGGAATAATCTCAAACTCGTATGCCGTCCGAATCTTTCCGTTATCCAGTTTTTCAACTGAAACAACATTTTCAGGCAACAGTTGCTCAGTATTCTTTTCTTCCGCAAAAACAACAGTAGAAAGATTGAATACAAGCATCATAATTACCATAGCAAAAGATACGAAACGAATTTTACAATTTGTCTTCATAAATTGTCTCCTTTTATTATTGTACAAATCATTTCCCTATTTTATCAATAAAGTTTAGGTTTGAATTTATCAAACACAAAACTTACTGATTTTCTTGCTTGTTAGCGTTATTATTATAACATAATTTCACAAAAAAGGTAAAAAAGGTAAAAAAAGGTAATTTTTTATAACTTTTTTTACCTTTTTTTACAAACTTTGCACCTTTTGCTTTAAATTTCTTCCGTCTAATGTATAGAAAAAACGGAGGTAATCAAATGTTAAATTTACTTATTATAGACAAAGATGTTAATAATTCCAAACTATTATTGAATTATATATCAGAAAATAGCTGTCAAGTTAGAGTTCACTCTCTTGCTAGTAATTTATCTGAAGGAATAAAAATATTAAATACTGGTTTAATAGATATAACTTTAATAAATCTAGATGATGATATCAACTCCATCGTTAATAATTTACATACAATCTCTAGTTCTTATTTTGAAAAATATAAAAAATCAGTTCTTCTACTTTCTAAGAATATTGATAATGTTGCACCTGACTCTTATATATATAAGTGCATATCTTCAGAAGAAGATATTTCAGTAATATTTCTAAAAATAAGTGAAATAGTCAAGAACAAAATAGCTCAATTTAATAATTCCATTCTATTAAGTAAAATTAATAAAGAACTTGAATATATAGGATATAATTTATCATACTATGGTGCTAGATATTTAGCAGAAAGTATCGCATTAATCTATAATAATTATGATAGTAGTGAAAATTTAAACAAGAACATTTATCCTGTCATTGCAAAAAAATATAATAAAACGGTCAATACTGTAAAAGGTGACATTAGATCTGCTACAAATTCAATGTTTTATGAATGTGACGAAACTAGACTAAAAAATTATTTTAATTTCTATACAGTTTCTAAACCTAAGCCTAAATTAGTAATATATACAGTTTTAAATAAATTGTATAATGT
>ULMV01019033.1_pt1 | contig 13217 bp, 10 predicted proteins | sample 1951751 | NCBI WGS metagenome assembly ULMV01 (sample SAMEA4835560, study PRJEB28245) | human gut metagenome | biome: gut microbiome; material: fecal sample | place: Denmark | collected 2008 | reverse complement strand
CTGCCGATAGGCTGTTCATCTCACCGCCCGCAGTCATAAAGCAGATTAATTCGCTTGAGGCAAGCCTCGGTTTGCAGTTGTTTTCGAGGACGCACAGAGGACTTGTGGTGACGGAGGCGGGAAAATCAATATACAATGATGCAAAATATATTATAGGATACTGCAAGGAGTCGGTAAAAAGTGCAAAGGAGGCAATGCAGACATCCGACGATGTGATACGCGTGGGAATATCGCCGCTCACTCCGCCACAGGTGTTCGTTGATCTGTGGCCTAAGATACAGAAGATATATCCCGATATGAAGTTCCAACTTGTTCCGTTTGAGAACACACTCGAGAATGCAAGGGAAATACTCGGAAATCTCGGGCAGAATATCGACGTGATTGCCGGAATTTTCGACGATTCGATGTTGAAGCTTCGAGGCTGCAACGGAATTGAAATATCGAGGGAGAAATTCTGCGCGGCTGTGTCCATTCACCACAGGCTGGCGAAGAAGAAAAAGATTACGTTAAACGATCTTGAGGGCGAGAGACTCATGCTGATGCACAGAAATTGGAGCCACTATGTCGATGAACTGCGCGATGAGCTGACAGAGAATCATCCCGATATAAATATCGTTGACTTTGATTTCTACGATGTTGAAGTGTTTAACAGGTGCGAGAACAGCAATGAGGTTCTGCTTGCGATAAAGAGCTGGGAGAGCATTCATCCGTTGATAAAAATAATTCCCGTCGACTGGACATACACAATACCTTTCGGTTTACTGTGCTCGAAGGAGCCGTCGGACAAGGTAAAAAGGCTGATAAATGCGATAGAAAAAGTAAAATGAACGGTTATAACCTAACGGTTAATACTGAATAACAAAACGAGACTTCTTATGAGGTCTTGTTTTTTTTATAATGGTGACAGTGAAAGAGACAAGAAATTAAAGGTAAGGCGGCTATAAGCTATGATTTTTGAGTTTGACAAAGCAAAGACAATAATAAAATGTCTGCTTCTTACGGCGGTATGTATTTTAGGAGCTTCAGGCTGTGGCAGAAAAAATAATATTGAGCAGGATACGTCAGGCGTTGCGGAAATTGTGGTCAGTACGGTTGAGAGAAGCGGTGAGGAAAGTGAGACAGAAGTGGAAAGCGATGAATTTACGGTAGAGAGCAGAATCGTGGACATAATCGGTTCACCCGTTTTCGGCGATTACGGCAGATTAATATTTCCGGTTGATTTCGAGATTGATGACAGTATGGAATTGAAGGATATAAGCTCGATTCTTCCGTGGTACAGCGAGATTAATCCGCAAAAGGCTGTGGAGATTGTAAATTACATGAAGGATGCGGCATCAGGAGGTGAGCAGATTTTCTATGACATATACAGCGATGAGGAGAAAAAGGCAGACTCGTCAAAAAATGATACGGGATTGTTTTTCTTCAGAGGTGAGGAAGGTGCGAAGAGTGCGATTGTAAATGCAGGCGGCGGATTTGTGTATGTAGCGGGAATACATGACAGCTTTCCGCATGCGTTGGAGCTTTCAAAGAAGGGCTACAATGCGTTCGCGCTGATTTACCGCCCGGGTGCACAGACGGCATGTGAGGATCTTGCAAGGGCGATAGCTTTTCTGTATGAGAATGCGGATGAGCTTAAAATAGACATGAATGATTATTCGCTTTGGGGTGGTTCAGCCGGGGCGAGAATGGCTGCGTGGCTCGGCTCGTATGGCACATCTGCTTTTGGCGAGAAAGAGTATCCGAGACCTGCTGCGGTTATTATGCAGTATACGGGGCTTTCGCAGATAACGGGGAACGAGCCGCCGACCTACGCGTGCGTGGGAACCGGCGACGGTATTGCCTCCTACAGAAGCATGGAGAGATACATATCTGCTATAAGAGATAATGGAACAAATGCAAAGATAGAAGTATTTACCGGATTGTCACACGGCTTTGGGCTCGGAGAGGGTACAGTAGCCGAGGGGTGGCTTGACAATGCGGCAGAGTTCTGGGAAGAGAACATGGAGCAGAATAAATGAACAGAAGATTACTGATAAAAATAGTTATAGATATTTGTATGACATTGAGCCTGCTGTTTTTGATGCCGTACAGCCTGCTTGGCGAGACGGCACATGAATGTATTGGGATTGTGATGTGTGTGCTTTTCATCGTGCACCATATTTTGAACAGAAAATGGCTGTCTGCCGTCAGCAAGGGCAGATACTCACCGCTTCGGGTGCTGCAGACGGTTCTTGTGGCGATTATAGCAGTGCTTATGCTTGGCTCCATGGTCAGCGGAATACTGCTGTCGAATCATATATTTAAGTTTGTAAAGGCTTATGGAATATCGATGCAGGCAAGGCAGGTGCACATGTTCTGTGCATTCTGGGGATTTGTGGTGATGCCGCTCCATATCGGAATACACTGGGGCATGGTTGTGACAATGACGGGAAAAATGTTTAAAAAGCCGTCCGCGTGCAGAAGGTGGATTGCGAGGGCTGCGGCACTTATATGTGCGGGATACGGTTTGTACGCGTTTAAAAAGAGAAGCATAGGAAGCTATCTTTTGATGAAGTTCCATTTTGTATTTTACGATTATTCGGAAAACGTAATGCTTTTTATTTTGGATTATATGGCAGCAATGTCATTGATCATATGTGTCGGCTATTATATTAGCAAGCTGTTAAAAAATATATATTATAAAAGGAAAAGGAGAGATTCAAAATGAAAATTTTATTTATCAACGGAAGTCCTAACAAGGATGGAAACACAGCGGCACTCGCAAAGGCTCTGCTCGGTGACAGGGAGTATGAGACGCTTAATCTCACCGATTACAGAATCGGAAGCTACGGTCAGAATTTTCCTGACGATGAGCTTGGAAAGGTAATTGCCGAGATGAAGAAGGCGGAAGTGATAGTTATCGGTTCACCGCTGTACTGGCACAATATCTGCGGCTCCGTGCGCAATGTGCTTGACCGTTTCTACGGACTTGTGAGCGAGAGAGAATTATCAGGAAGAAGATTGTACTTCCTGTTTCAGGGTGCATCGCCTGAAAAGTGGATGCTTGAGGCAGGCGAGTACACCATGAAGCGTTTTGCAGGTCTGTATGGAATGAAATATGAAGGAATGGCTACGGATAAGACCGAGGCTGTAAATCTTGAAAAGAGTATTTAAGAGGTTATTTATGGACAAAAAAATCATCATGCTGCTTCTTCTTAGCGGGGTAATGACCTTTGCGATGGCGTGCAGCAAATCCGACGGCACAAAAGATAACCGGACTCAGAGCACGAGTGTGGAGGATTCAAATGATGAGGGTGTGCAGGAAAGCTCTGAAACGACGGAGGAAACAACCATGTATGATAATGCGGATGATAATACAGATATATCCGAAGATTATCTGAGCGGAATAATACCCGATGAGCTAGAGTATATACCGCAGGGTTATGAAAATCCGGCAGAGCAGCAGGGAAGGCTTGAAAAGCTTACTTATGATACTTGGGAGTCCTTCACCTATGAGCAGAAAACTCAGAAGCTTACAAAGGAAGCATGGGTGTACATCCCCTACGGTTATTCGGAGGATGAAAAATATAATGTTTTTTATTTAAGCCACGGAGGCTGGAGCAATGAGTATACCTATAACGGTCTGAGATTTTTCTGGAGCGGAGAATCTGACAGTTATGATGTCACGCAGGGGACGCAGGAGTACAGAGACTTTGTGCTCGATAACGTGCTCCACTCGGAGACGGAGGGTGACATTCATTACAATGTGTACATACCCGATGATTACGACGGCAGCGAGCCCTATGCACTTTTTATGACGCTGCCCGGGTATCAGGGCTTGTATTTTCAGGGAGTCGGAGAAAATGTGCGAACCGAGGAGTTCGGCTTTTTCGCGCAGGAATACAATCCCAAAATGATAATTGTCGCGCCGCAGCTTAACGACTGGCAGGATACGTCGGCAAGGCAGACAATCGCACTTACGGAGTACTTTCTCGACACCTACAATATCGACAGGGACAGAGTGTATGCCGAGGGTTATTCGGGCGGCGGAGAGACGATGTCGCGAGTCATGGGAATGAGACCTGAGCTTTTTACAGCGTACCTGCAATGCAGCTCACAGTGGGACGGCGGCTATGATGCGGTCGTAAAAAGCAGGACACCCGTCTATTTTGCCATAGGAGAGAATGATGAATACTATGGTTCGGAGCCGTCTGTGAGAGCCTACAATGCGATACATAAGCTGTATGAGGACGAGGGCTTGAGCGACAGCGAGATAGATGAGCTTCTCGTGCTCGATGTGAAGCCGACATCCTATTTTACGGATAATGGAATATCTAACCAGCACGGATACGGAGGATACCTGTTCGTGAGGGATGAGAACATTATGGGCTGGCTTTTTGGAAAGGTAAAACAAAATAATTAAAATCAGGAGGAAAAAATATGCAGTATGTAACACTTAGTAACGGAGTTAAAATGCCGATACTCGGATACGGTGTGTATCAGGTGACAAAGGATGAGTGCGAGAGATGCGTTCTCGATGCCCTCAAGGTCGGCTACAGAGCAATCGATACCGCTCAGAGCTATTTTAACGAGGAGGAGGTCGGCAGTGCCATCGTAAAGTCCAGCATACCGAGAGAGGAGATTTTCCTCACCACTAAGGTATGGCTTGAGCACTACGGATACGAGGAGGCAAAAAAGTCGGTCAAGGAATCCATGAGAAAGTTAAAGACCGATTATATTGACTTAGTGCTTCTTCATCAGCCTTTCTCAGATGCTTACGGTGCCTACCGTGCGCTTGAGGAGCTCTATGAAGCAGGAAAAATCCGCGCAATCGGAATATCCAATTTCTATGTGGACAGAATGGTTGATTTTGCTTCGTTCAACAGAATCAAGCCGATGGTTAATCAGGTCGAGACGCATATCTACAATCAGCAGAAGGAGCTCAAGGAGTGGGCTGACAAGTACGGCATTCAGCTCGAGGCATGGGCACCTTTCGGTGAGGGCAGAGGAGGCACGTTTGACAATCCTGCTATTGTAAAGCTTGCGGAGAAATACGGTAAAACTCCTGCACAGGTAATGCTCCGCTGGCATATCCAGAGAGGAATCGTGGTAATTCCTAAGTCAACACATATCGATAGAATGGAGGAGAACTTCAATGTGTTTGATTTTACTCTCTCAGACGAGGATATGGATGCGATAGCGGGACTTGACAAGGCTCAGAGCTCATTCTTCTCGCATCAGGATCCGAAGATGGTCGAGTGGTTTGTAAACATTGTCGAGGAGAGAAAGAAAAAACATGACAGTTCAAAGGAAAAGAAGAACTGGTAGGTTATATTGATTAATACCTGAAAGGTATTGGAAAAGAAGGAAAGTATGAAGATGAAAAAGATTTTGTGCGTAATATCAACATTAGTGCTGGTGCTTGGACTTGTGACAGGCTGCAGCTCAAACAATTCAAAGAATAATGCTTCGACAGGCAGCGTGAGAGAAACCACGGCTGCGGCGACACAGAGCACTGAGAAGGAAACAACGACAGAGGCGTCAAAGGAAAGTGATGCGACGACAGAGGCATCATCGGAAAATGCTTCTGCCGAGACGACACAGGATGGCACCTCAGGAAAGACCTTGGTTGTGTATTATTCGGCGTCAGGAAGCACAAGACGTGTTGCAGAGACAATAGCGGACACACTCGGCGCGGATTTGTTTGAGATAACACCTGTTGAGCCGTATTCAAGTGACGACCTTAACTGGACGAACGACAACAGCCGTGTCACAAGAGAGCACAACGACGAGAGCCTCAGGGATATTGAGCTTACACAGATAGTGCCTGAGAACTGGGATTCGTATGACACCGTTCTTATAGGTTATCCTATATGGTGGGCTATCGCGGCATGGCCTGTTGACAATTTCGTGAAGGGAAATGATTTCACCGGAAAGACGGTAATTCCATTCTGCACATCCGCCTCATCGGGACTCGGAAACAGCGGAAATCTTCTCGCTGAGATGGCAGGAACGGGAGACTGGCAGGAGGGACACCGCTTCAGCTCGGGGGTATCGGCTTCAGATGTGGAAAAGTGGGTTTCTTCTCTCAACCTCGGTGAATAAAGTTTACGAAAGCGAAAGGCATTTATAATGAAGGTTTTATTGGTAAACGGCAGCCCTCATAAGGAGGGCTGCACCTATACGGCACTTTGTGAGGTGTCAAAGACATTAAACGAAAACGGAATTGACACAGATTTTTTCTGGATTGGAAACAAAGCTCTGTCCGGCTGTATCGCGTGTAAAAAATGTATTGATAGCAACAGATGTGTATTCAATGATGCCGTAAATGAATTTCTCGACATAGCAGGGGACTATGACGGATTCGTATTCGGTTCACCCGTTCACTGGGGCGGTGCAGGCGGAGCAATAACCTCTTTCATGGACAGGGTATTCTATGCCGACTTGAATGGACACGGAAACAGATTCAGACTTAAACCTGCGGCGGCAGTCATATCGGCAAGGCGCGCGGGCACAACTGCGACGTGGGATCAAATGAATAAGTACTTCGGGCTTATGCAGATGCCGATTGTCACGTCAAGGTATTGGAATATGGTTCACGGAACCAACCTTGATGAGGTTAAGAGAGATGCTGAGGGAATGCAGACGATGCAGGTTCTTGGAGAAAATATGGCATTTTTAATCAACTGCAAGAATGTTGCGATGAAGATGGGGTTAAAGATGCCGAAGGAGCAGGATTTTGTGTTCACCAATTTTATAAGATAGTATATTTGAAACAAATCAGGTAAAATGAGAGTTGCTTTTCTGTCTATATTGCAAAAAAGAGGCGTTATGGGCAGAAAAAATACCGTAATTTTGCCTGATTTTTGTTATTTTTCTGCCAAATAGGGGCTTGTTTTAACTGTTGGACAGAGTAGATGAGATATTATGAGACATTATAGCGATATTTCTCAGTCCAAATACTTTATAAATATGATTTTGGACTGATGTAACAGATATCCGGTGGCTTTTGGACGGAGATTTCCGGTGGAGATTCAGACATATAACTTGAATATATTTTGTTTATATTTTTTTTATAATTAAATTAGCACTCAGGTGTTGACAGTGCTAACAAGTGGTGTTATATTACATCTAGAACAGATGCAAGAGACTGTGCGAAGTATATGTATCACAATAATTGCAGATGTTTTTACAGTTATAGATTAGAATGTTTACAACGAAAGGAGTATTCACTATGAACATTAATAAGTTTACACAGAAATCTGCGGAAGCTCTCAACAACTGTGAGAAGCTTGCCTATGAATACGGTAATCAGGAAGTAGACCAGGAACATCTTTTGTACTCCCTTCTTACAATAGAGGATAGTCTTATTGCAAAGCTAGTGGAGAAGATGGAAATACATCTTCCGTCTTTTATAGAGCGTGCCAGGAAAGCGCTTGAGCAGAAGACCAAGGTGTCGGGTGACGTTCAGCTTATGATAAGCCAGTCGCTCAACAAGGTGCTTGTGTCGGCAGAAGATGAAGCTAAGAAGATGGGTGATGAGTATGTGTCCGTTGAGCATATCTTCCTCACACTTATCGCATATCCTAACAATGCGGTGAAGGCGATTTTTAAGGAATATGGAATAACAAGGGACAGATTTCTCACTGCGCTTCAGAGCGTGAGAGGCAATCAGCAGGTTACAAGCGATAACCCGGAGGCGACCTACGACACACTTAAAAAGTACGGTGTTGACCTTGTCGAGAGGGCAAGGCAGCAGAAGCTTGACCCGGTTATCGGAAGGGATAATGAGATAAGAAATGTCATTCGTATTCTCTCCCGTAAGACGAAGAACAACCCTGTTCTGATAGGTGAGCCTGGTGTCGGTAAGACTGCTGTTGTCGAGGGACTTGCACAGCGTATCGTGCGCGGTGATGTGCCTGACGGACTTAAGGACAAGACAGTGTTCTCACTTGATATGGGTGCGCTCGTTGCAGGTGCTAAGTACCGTGGTGAGTTTGAGGAGCGTTTAAAGGCTGTGCTTGAGGAGGTAAAAAAGAGTGAGGGTAAGATTATCCTCTTTATTGATGAGCTTCATATAATCGTCGGTGCAGGTAAGACAGAGGGTGCCATGGATGCGGGCAACATGTTAAAGCCTATGCTTGCAAGAGGTGAGCTTCACTGTATCGGTGCGACCACGCTTGACGAGTACCGCAAGTACATTGAGAAGGATGCGGCACTTGAGCGTCGTTTCCAACCGGTAATGGTTGATGAGCCGACGGTTGAGGACACAATATCAATCCTTCGTGGTATCAAGGAGCGCTATGAGCTATATCACGGAGTTAAGATTACGGATGGTGCGCTTGTGGCAGCAGCTACACTTTCTAACAGATACATCACTGACAGATTTCTGCCGGATAAGGCTATTGACCTTGTAGATGAGGCATGTGCAATGATTAAGACGGAGCTTGACTCCATGCCTGCCGAGCTTGATGAGTTAAAGCGTAAGATTATGCAGCTCGAGATTGAGGAGGCAGCGCTCAAGAAGGAGGACGACAATCTGAGCCGTGAACGTCTTGAAAATCTCCAGAAGGAGCTGGCTGCACTCAGAGAGCAGTTCGCGTCGGGCAAGGCTCAGTGGGACAACGAGAAGGCAGCGGTTGACCGTATCAGCAAGCTTCGTGAGGAGTTAGACGATGTGAATCGCCAGATTGAGCTTGCACAGAGAAATTATGACCTGGAGAAGGCAGCACAGCTACAGTATGGTCGCCTGCCTGAGCTCAAGAAGCAGATAGAGGCTGAGGAGAATATTGTAAAGCAGAAGGAACTCTCGCTTGTACATGAGAGCGTTACAGATGAGGAGATTGCCAAGATTATCTCCCGTTGGACAGGTATCCCTGTATCAAAGTTAAATGAGAGTGAGAGAAACAAGACACTTCACCTCGATGAGATACTCCACAAGAGGGTTATCGGACAGGACGAGGGTGTCACAAAGGTAACAGAGGCGATTATCCGTTCAAAGGCGGGCATAAAGGATCCGTCGAAGCCTATCGGTTCATTCCTGTTCCTCGGACCTACCGGTGTAGGTAAGACGGAGCTTGCCAAGGCACTCGCCGAGAGCCTGTTTGACGATGAGAAGAATATCGTGAGACTTGATATGAGTGAGTACATGGAGAAATATTCCGTATCACGTCTTATCGGAGCGCCTCCGGGATATGTTGGTTATGAGGAGGGTGGTCAGCTCACAGAGGCTGTCAGAAGAAAACCTTACTCGGTTGTGCTCTTTGATGAGATTGAGAAGGCACACCCTGATGTGTTCAATGTGCTTTTACAGGTGCTCGATGACGGACGTATCACCGACTCGCAGGGACGTACCGTGGACTTTAAGAACACGATTATCATTCTCACCTCCAATATCGGTTCCGTACACATGCTTGACGGCATAGACGAGAACGGCAATTTCAGTCCGGAGTGCGAGAAGGCAGTCATGGGCGAGTTAAGAGCAAGCTTCAGACCTGAGTTTTTAAACAGACTTGATGAGATAATCATGTTCAAGCCTCTTACAAAGGACAATATCACAGGCATAATTGACCTCATGGTTGCTGACCTCAACAAGCGACTTGCTGACAGGGAGGTTACGATTAAGCTCACATCGGCTGCCAAGGACTACATTGTTGAGAACGGCTATGACCCTATGTACGGCGCAAGACCTCTTAGAAGGTATCTTCAAAAGACAGTCGAGACGCTCTCTGCTAAGCTTATCCTCTCGGGAAATGTCAATGCGGGCGATGAGATAATCATAGACGTGGATGCCGCCGAGGGACTTGTGGCGAGAAATGAGAAGCCTGTGGCGTAAGCCAGAAGCATCAGGGGAAGTGTCCTTGACATGGACAATTCCACTGTAAAAAAAGAATAAGTATTAAACAGACTGTCGCATCAGCGGTTAAATTTTTTGATAAGTTTATCGCTGATGCCGGCAGTCTTTTTATGTAATAGGAAACTTTTTGTTCTGAAAAAATTTATGGAATGAAATATGTGTACATGCTATAATGAATTTAATCGGTAAATCGAATGAGCGTGATTTAATAAACACATGAAAAGGGGGAGATATATGAGCCAGAAAAAAGTACAGACGCAGAAAACTCTCGGTCAGAAAACAGAAGACAGGTTGATGCAGTATATATTGGACAATAATATTGCAATCGGTGAAAAAATTGAGAACGAATTTGAGCTTGCACAGATATTCGGGGTTGGCAGAAGTACAATCCGTGAAGCGGTAAAGGGGCTTGTGAGCCGTGGAGTACTGGAGATAAGGCGCGGAGACGGAACGTATGTCATAAGCAATATCGACATGAAGAATGATGTGCTCGGTTTTGCACACATCAAGGACAGATACAGGCTTGCGCTTGACCTTTTTGAAGTCCGTCTGATGATTGAGCCGGATATTGCTGCACTTGCGTGTGCGAATGCAACAGCAGGACAGCTTGCACAGCTTAAGGTGTTGTGTGATGAGGTTGAAATGCTGTATACACAAGGACATGACCATATTCAGAAGGATGTGGAATTTCACAGCTATATTGCCAAGATAAGCGGAAATATGGTTGTTGAGAGACTTATCCCTGTAATTAATACATCTGTTGTTGTTTTTGCCAATATAACCTACAGACGGCTGATGAACGAGACGATAGAGACTCACAGGGCTATTGTGAACTGTATAGAAAAGCGTGATGCGGTAGGTGCTAAATGTGCGATGAACATGCACCTTACCTACAACAGACAGGCTATAATGGAGCTTATAACAGAGCAGAGAAGCAGGAATAAAATTAAGAAAAATACATCGGACGTATAATGTTTATCGTGGATGTTTTATAATTTAATATGGTAAATATGCATAAAAAATGTAGTAATTTCATCAAAATTACTACATTTTTTTTGCACATATTGGGGAAAAATAAATATATACATCACATTTATTGAAAGAAAAAAACACGCTTGCTATATTGTACTTAAGTTAATACAAGGCGCCGTATTAATAAAGCTGGAACTAATTATATTGACATGCAGATATTTGAACGCAGAATAAGCAATCCCTCGCTTCAAGTGTGTAGAGTACTAAGCGGTGGGTAAGGGGGATGCGAACTGCGTTCATGAGCAAGTAGCGAAAGCGGATTGCGAATGTCCGCTTTACATCTTGATTTAGGAGGATATGATATGGAGATGTTTACTGCTTCGCCTGAAAGGCTGATTATTGGAGCTGCACTGGGCTTTGCCGTGCTGTTGTTTTTGATAATCAAGGCTAAAATCCAGCCGTTTATCGCTATTATGTCATCGGCGCTTATCATTGGACTGGTAGTCGGAATGCCGTTCGGAATGATTACGGATACCTTGGCTGAGGGAGTCGGGACAACATTACAGACAATAGCGATACTTATTGGTCTTGGCTCTATGTTCGGTGCCATTTTGCAGGTATCCGGCGGTGTTGAGGTTATCGCGGATACGCTTCTCAGGGTGTTCGGAGAGAAAAAAGCACCATGGGCACTTGGAATTACGGGACTCATTGTCGGAATGCCTGTATTTTTCGAGTCAGGTCTGCTGATACTTATTCCTGTTGCTTTTGGAATCGCAAGAAAGACAAAGAAGTCCGTGTTCTGTTATTCAATTCCGCTTTTAGCCGGACTTGCCATAGGACATGCTTTTGTGCCGCCAACACCGGGACCGGTGCTCGTGGCGGAGATGCTTAATGTTGAGTTGAGCTATGTGATTATGCTTGGAATTATAATCGGAATACCTGCGATGATATTGGCAGGACCTGTTTTCGGAAGGTTTGCCGGCAGCAGATTTAACTGCCCGGTTCCAAGCTCCTATCTTGAAAATGAGAAGGAGGGACAGGAAAAGAATAAGGGAAGGACACCTAACTTCTGGGTAATAGTATGCATAATACTGCTTCCTTTATTTCTTATCATATTAAATACATTGTCATCTATTGTTCCTTTTATGAAGCCTGTACAGCCGATTCTGGAGTTCCTTGGAACACCGGTGATTGCACTCTTATTGTCAACAATCTGTGCAATGCTGTTTTTGGGACTTCCGGCAGGCTTCAGCGTTAAAGAGATAACAAATATTATGACAAACTCGCTTCATTCATGTGGAAATATAATACTTCTGATATCCGGCGGCGGAATGCTCAGATTTATACTTCAGAATTCCGGAATCGGAGAGCTTTTCGGAAATTTTGTAGGTGCTTTACCGCTTCCTATGGTGCTTGTGGCATTTCTGGTTGCCGCAGTTGTAAGAATCTCGGTTGGCTCAGCAACCGTTTCGATGACCATGGCAGCAGGAATCATTGCATCAATGCCGATGGTTGCAGATTTGACACAGCTTCAGCTGGCTACACTTACCATAGCCATCGCATCAGGCGGAACAGCGTTCAGCCATGTAAATGATTCCGGCTTCTGGCTTTCCAAGTCATTGTTTGAGGTAGATGAAAAGACGAATTTTAAGACCTGGACTGTCATGGAGACGCTTGTCGGTCTGGTAGGAATTGTGGGAGCCACTATTGTGTGGTTCGTGGTGTCATAATAATAAAAATTTAAGGAGGAAATCAGTATGGAATTAAAGAGTCAGGAAATGCGTAAGCTTGCACCGGAGCTTGATCCGCTTAGAATTGGAACGGGCTGGAAGAAGGAAGACCTTGAGAAGCCGCAGGTTATGATAGAGAGCACATTCGGCGACAGCCATCCGGGAAGTGGTCATCTCAACATTCTTGTTGATGAGGTGAGAAAGGGAGTTGCTGAGGCAGGCGGATATGGAGCAAGATATTTCTGCACGGATATATGTGACGGTGAGAGCCAGGGAACGGACGGAATTAACTACAGTCTTGCAAGCCGCGAGATGATTGCAAATATGATAGAGATACATGCAAATGCAACACCTTTTGATGCCGGTGTCTATCTTTCAAGCTGTGACAAGGGACTTCCGGGAAATCTTATGGGACTTGCAAGAGTTGATATTCCGGCTATCGTTGTTCCGGGCGGAACGATGAATGCCGGGCCTGAGCTGCTTACATTGGAACAGCTTGGAATGTACAGTGCAAAATATGAGAGAGGCGAGATTGACAAGGAAAAGTTGGACTGGGCAAAATGTAATGCCTGTCCTGGCTGCGGTGCATGTTCATTTATAGGAACTGCGTCAACTATGCAGATTATGGCAGAGGCGCTGGGTCTTGCACTTCCGGGCAGCGCTCTTATGCCTGCGACAAG
>ULMV01012751.1_pt1 | contig 13316 bp, 9 predicted proteins | sample 1951751 | NCBI WGS metagenome assembly ULMV01 (sample SAMEA4835560, study PRJEB28245) | human gut metagenome | biome: gut microbiome; material: fecal sample | place: Denmark | collected 2008 | reverse complement strand
AGTCTAAAATTGTCTCTTTTAATTGTAAATAATGGATTAAATTATACTAAAAAGTATTGATAAAGCAAAAATATTTTAGTATAATAAGAAAGGAAGAGATATATGACACAAAAAACAACAAAAATACCAAGATTACCACTTACAGATGACTACATATTTAAAAGAGTATTTGCATTTGAAGGAAACGAAAGCGTATTAAAAGATTTATTGGAGGCAATTTTAAGAAAAGACATAAAAACAGTAACAATAAAAAATCCAGAAATAATACCATATGAAAAAGATGACAAACGAGGTCTTTTAGACATTAAAGCAGAAACAGACGATGGAACAATATTAGATATTGAGATGCAAATGGAAGACAAGAAAAATGCGGAAGAAAGAGGAACATTATATGCAGGCAATATGATAACAAGCCAATTGCAAGTTGGAGACGATTACAAAAAATTAAAAAAGAGCATAGTAATATTTATAACTAATTATAATTTTTTAAAACGAAACAGTTATCATAGTGTTGGGAAAATGAAATTTGAAGAAACATTGGAAGAAGAATATGTAGATATGGGATACGATGAAGAAGACCAAATAGCATCTAAATACGTAGAATTTCATTATATAGAATTACCAAAATATAAAAAGAAAAATCCATCAAAGTTTACAAAATTAGACCAATGGATGTGTGTGCTAACAAATCGAAAGGGGGAGATAATGTTGGCAGAAAAAGAAAACAAAGAAATCAAAAAAGCAATGAACACATTGGATTATATAAGTGCAGACCCAAAAGAAAGGGAAAGACATAATTCAATAATAATGGCAGAATATAATAGACTTACAAGTGAACAAAACTTTTTTGAAGCCGGAAAAGAAGAACGGAATAAAAAAAGGAGCGAAAGCCGAAAGCATTAAAATTGCAAAAAAATTATTAAAAATGGAAATGAAAATTGAAGAAATAATAAAAGCAACAGGACTAACAAAAGAAGAAATAGAAAAAATAAAATAAATTACATAGAATATAAAAAACTGTGCAATCTCAAAAGAGAAAAGCACAGTTTATTTATATAAAAGAGTAATTTTATTTCCACTTTTCTTAATAAAACCTTCATCCTTCAAAGACTTAATTTCACGCATCATAGCACTTCTATCAACACTCAAATAATCCGCCAAATCAGTTAAAGAAAAAGGGAGAGTAAAAGTTTTACTCAAATTTCTAGTAGACAAAATATTAAAATAGCCACGAAGTTTTTCACGAATAGAACGTTTTGTTAAAATTTCAACCCTAGTATTCAAATCCATAACTTTATTTAAAATCAAACTAGAAAAATTCTCAGACAAAACCTGATGGAATTTACAATTATTTCTGCACTTTTGATGAATATTATCATAATTAAAAAACAGAACTTCACAACTTTTTTTAGCCTCAACTGAAAGTTCATTGTTTGTGGTTACAATATATAAAGCCTCACCAAAAATATCATTTTTAGTAAAATGCTCAATTATAGCCTTGTCACCATTCATATCATATCTAACCAAATCTGCTTCACCACTAACAAGAATGCAAATTTGATTCCTTTTTTGTATATATGTAGTTATTGTTTGATTTTTTTTATAAGATTTCTTTTGAACACTTTTACAAGTTTTTGCAAAATCATTTAAAAATAATTCTACATCCTTTATGTATTCCATTATATTCACTCCAATACTATATCTTGCTATAATTTATCAATCTTTAGTAGAATAAATAAGACTTTAATGGAAAAATCTTGTATGCACATTATACAACAAAAAAGTTGCAATTGCAACAAAAATATCACAATAAAATATTAAAAAAATTTTCGCTTAGAGAATAGCGGATTTACAAACATATTATAAAAATTGTGATAAATGCAACAGAAAATGAATGAAATTGATATATAATAAGAACATAAAATATGTCAAAGAAATTAGAAAAAAGGTAGAAAATTAAAATTATCTTAAAGCGTTTAGGGGGGACAAGAACAAAATGAAAATTATAAAAAGAGATGGAAGAATAGTAGATTATGATAGGCAAAAAATAGCAGTAGCAATAGAAAAAGCAAATAGAGATGTTATTGGAAAAGAAAAAGCAACAAAAGAAGAGATAAAAGAGATTATAGATTATATAGAAGGACTAGGAAAAAGAAGAATCTTAGTTGAAGATGTTCAAGACATAATAGAAGAAAAATTGATGGACATGGGAAAACATAAGTTAGCCAAAGAATACATAGTTTATCGTTATAACAGAGCATTAGTAAGAAAATCAAATACAACAGACGAATCAATTTTAGGGCTAATTAGAAATGAAAATAAAGAATTAGCAGAAGAAAATTCAAATAAAAATACAATGCTTGCATCAACACAAAGAGATTATATAGCTGGAGAGGTCTCAAGAGATTTAACAAATAGATTACTATTACCAGAAAAAATAGTAAAAGCACATAAAGATGGAGTATTACACTTTCATGATGCAGACTATTTTGTTCAACCAATATTTAATTGTTGTTTAATCAATATTGGTGATATGTTAGACAATGGAACAGTTATGAATGGAAAACTAATCGAAAGTCCAAAAAGTTTTCAAGTTGCATGTATTGTAATGACTCAAATAATTGCATCAGTAGCAAGTAACCAATATGGTGGACAATCTGTTAACCTTAAGCATTTAGGAAAATATTTAAGAAAAAGTTATAATAAATATAAAAAACAAATTGAGGAAAAATATAAAGGAAAATTATCAGGAAGCACAATTGAAGAACTTGTTGATGTACGAGTAAGACATGAATTAGAGGCAGGAGTTCAAACAATTCAATATCAAATAAATACATTGATGACAACAAATGGTCAAACACCTTTTGTAACATTATTTTTACAATTAGAAGAAAATGACCCATACATAAAAGAAAATGCAATGATAATTGAAGAAATTTTAAAACAAAGAATTCAAGGTGTAAAAAATGAAGCAGGAGTTTATGTAACACCAGCATTCCCCAAATTAGTGTATGTTTTAGATGAACACAATTGTCTAAAAGGTGGAAAATATGACTATTTAACAAGACTTGCTGTAAAATGTTCAGCAAAAAGAATGTATCCAGATTACATATCTGCAAAGAAAATGCGTGAAAATTATGAAGGAAATGTGTTTAGCCCAATGGGATGTAGAAGTTTTTTATCACCTTGGAAAGATGAAAATGGAAACTACAAATTTGAAGGAAGATTTAATCAAGGTGTAGTAAGCATCAACTTACCACAGGTAGCAATAATAGCAGAGGGTGACGAAGAAAAATTTTGGAAATTATTAGATGAAAGACTAGAATTATGCAAAGAAGCATTAATGTGTAGACATTATGCATTATTAGGAACATTATCAGATATAAGCCCAATACATTGGCAATATGGAGCAATAGCAAGACTACAAAAAGGTGAAAAAATAGATAAATTATTGTATGGTGGATATTCAACAATGTCACTTGGATATATCGGAATATATGAAATGACAAAATTAATGAAAGGAGTATCACATACAACACCGGAGGGACACGAATTTGCATTAAAAGTTATGAAACATTTGCGTGAGACGACAGACAAATGGAAAAAAGAAACAAATATCGGATTTGCATTATATGGAACACCAGCAGAAAGTTTATGTTACAAATTTGCACGTTTAGACAAAGAACAATTTGGAACAATTGAAGATGTAACAGACAAGGGATATTATACAAATTCATATCATGTAGATGTAAGAGAAAAAATAGATGCATTTGAAAAATTAAAATTTGAAAGTGAATTCCAAAAAATATCTTCAGGTGGAGCAATTTCATATGTCGAAATACCAAATATGCAACATAACTTAATAGCATTAGAAACGGCTGTTAAATTTATTTATGATAATATTCAATACGCAGAATTTAATACAAAATCAGATTATTGCCAAGTTTGTGGTTTTGATGGCGAGATTATTATAAATGATAATAATGAATGGGAGTGCCCAAATTGTGGTAATAAAGACCATAGTAAAATGAATGTTGTAAGACGTACTTGTGGATATTTAGGTGAGAATTTCTGGAATGCCGGCAAGACTAAAGAAATTAAGCAAAGAGTTTTACATATGTAAAAAAACGGGATTGAGGGGACGGGTCTTTAATCCCTTTTTTAGGAGAATATTTATGAATTATGCAGATATAAAGAAAATAGATGTTGCAAATGGTGAAGGAGTTAGAGTTTCTCTATTTGTAAGTGGATGTAATCACCATTGCAAAGGATGCTTTAACCAATGTGCTTGGGACTTTAATTATGGTGATAAATTCACAGAAAAAGAAGAACAAAAGATAATTGAATATATGGACCATGACTATATAGAGGGGCTTTCACTTTTAGGTGGAGAACCTCTTGAACCTAAAAATCAAGAGGGGTTACTGCCATTGGTTAAAGATATAAAAGAAAAATTTCCAGACAAAAATATTTGGTGTTATACTGGGTTTGATTTTGAAAAAGATGTTATGGGAAAGATGGCTCAAAAAAGTGAAACAACAAGAGAATTATTAAAATATATTGATGTTATTGTTGATGGTAAGTTTGAAGAGGATAAAAAGGATTTAAAACTTCAGTTTAGAGGTTCTTCAAATCAAAGAATTTTAGATGTGAAAGAATGCTTGAAAAGCGGAAAAATTGTAAAAGAAGAGCAATACTTATAAAAGAGAAGAGATATGTGGTCAACATATCTCTTCTTTGAACAATTTTTATTTTTTTTCTAAAAATCTATTTAATAATTGTTCTCTACACAAATTTTCAAACTCATCGTTTAAAGGTACTAATTCAATATTTTCATTATATTTTCTATTCAAACAATATTTGATAATAAAATCACAAAGTTCAGGATTCTTAGAAAGAAGCGGACCATGTAAATAAGTTGCAATAACGTTATTCTCAAAAAATCCTTCTTCAGAATCACCAAATTTATTACCATTTCCAAACAAAACATTTCCAAAAGAATTAGAAATATCAAAAGTTTGACCACCATGATTTTCAAAACCAATAACTTTTGTTTTTATATTTGAGTCACTAGAATCTGTATCGTTATTTGAATTTTTCAAGTTAGCCTCTATAACAATATTTCCAATACACCTTTTCTTTCTATCAGGGTTAGCAACTGTGTAATAATCAAAAACTTCAAGACCTGGAATAATGTTACCTTCAACACCTTTGTAGTATTTACCAAATAATTGATAAGCACCACATATAAGTAGGAAGAATACACCATTATTAACGGCATCTTTTATATTATCTTTATATTTTACCAAATCTTCTGCTAAAATGCTTTGCTCATTATCTGCACCACCACCAGCGAAAACAATGTCGTAATCATTAAAGTTTGGAGTGGCATCACCAATGGAATATCTATCTATAATTGATTTATATCCACGAGATTCAATTCTATATTTTAAAACTTGGATATTTCCATAATCTCCATAAAGTTCCAACATATCAGGGTATAAATATAAAATTTTTATTGATTTATCTTCATTATTTTGTGCTTGTAATATATCAAGAGTATCAACATTTTGGACATTTTCTTTTGCATCAAATTCAGTATTTTCAACTTTAGAAATATCACTAGTCTCAACATCAGTTACATTATTATTTTTATTCGTCTCATTAAATTTTTTCAATTCATGTCTAGTAGGTTGCAAAGAAGTATAATTTGCAATAACATATTTTTTAACATCAGTTTTATAAAAAGCATTAACGGCATCTTCTAAATTCAAATATGGTTCAATTTTTTCAGCAGGGAAGCCACTTGTTTTAATTCTAATAGCAATATCATAAGCACGAGTTCCAGAAGTAATAATTCTAGAAACATTATTCAAATTATTAAAATTAATATCCCAAATCCAAGAGACATCAAAACCATCAGCAATATTATCATTTAAAACAAAAAGCAGTTCTTTTTCTGAATCATCTTCATTTAAAATACGCAAGCTAACATTACTTCCAGTTGGATTTTTTGCTAAATTAATTATAGTAGGAACACCATGTATTTTAATTTCTTCCAAACGGCCATTATTCAAGGCAAAAGTTGAAAAAGATTTTTTTACAATATCATTTGAAATATCATATAAACTGCAAACTGAATATACTGCAGTATAATTATAAATTAAATAAATACTATTTCCATTTATTTTGTAGGTATTTCCATCAATATCAAAACATCTATTTTTTAAATCAACATTTGTTGCTAATTTGTAAATTTCATTATCACCAAAATTACAATTTGGGCATTTGAATTTTCCAACATGTGAATATTGATAATATTCATATTCTAATCTTGTTTTACAGAAAGGACAGAACTTGCCTTCGCCAGCTTCTTTGATTTGTTCTGTTGCAAATTTATATTTATCAACACTAAAATAATAAACATTTGAATTGTCTGGGTTGGAATGTCCAAGTCGTGCAACATTTGGGTCATCATTATTTAAAATTAAATTTCCATTATAAGTTTTCAAAAATTCATTTATTCTTAAAATTAAAGATTCAACTTCCCCATTTCTATCTAATTGGTCGCGGAAAAAGTTTAGAATTACCAATGTATCCAATCTAAAATCTTTAAATACAACAGGAATGTAACTTTCGTCAACTTCGAAAACTAAGTAATCTGCTTTGATTTTTCCAGTTAAAGTACAATTTTTTAATATAGTTGAAAGTATACCTGTTTCCATATTGTTTCCTTCAACATTGCTTACAACTTTATTTCCTGCAGTTTTTAGAGTATAACCTATGCAGTTATTTGTCATTGTTTTTCCGTTTGTGGCAGATACCGCGATTACTGGACAGTTGACTTTAAAGTATTTGAATATTTCTGGATTCAAGTCAAATGCGATTTTTCCTAAAAAGTTTCCTCCGTTTTTATGACATATTTTTAGTATTAAATTTAGTATTTTCATTGCTAAGATTATGAAAAAGTTTTTCATTTTTATCAGTCCTTTCAAATGTCGATTTTTAAAATTTAATAGATTATATCATAATGAAGAGGAGGCTACAAGAGAAAAATGAAAAATGTAAAAATACGTTGTTTAAATACTCAAGACCAATATGTTGTAACAAAATTATAAAATATTATTTGAAAAGATAAACATATTCCTAGACAAACCACCAAAAATGTGATAACATAAGTAAGAAAAAATAAGAGAAAGACGGGAAAAGCAAAACAAAAAAGAAAGCATCACAAAAGTAAGGAAAGAGGTAAGGAGAATATGAAAGATACATTTTATGTAACAACACCAATATACTATCCAAGCGGAAAATTCCACATAGGAACAGCATACTCAACAGTAGTAGCAGACGCACTAAAAAGATATAACAAATTAAAAGGAAAAGAAAGTTACATGTTAACAGGAACAGACGAACATGGACAAAAAATAGAAATAAAAGCACAAGAATCAGGAGAAACACCACAACAATATGTAGACAAAATGGCAGCAATGGCAAAAGAACTATGGGCAAAAATGGACATACAATATGACGACTTCATAAGAACAACAGACGAAAGACACGAAAAAGTAGTCCAAAAAATATTTGACAAATTCATGGAACAAGGAGACATCTACAAAGGAGAATACGAAGGACTTTACTGTGTACCATGCGAAACATTCTTTACACAAACACAATTAGTAGATGGAAAATGTCCAGACTGTGGAAGAGAAGTAGTTCCAATGAAAGAAGAAGCATACTTCTTCAATATGAAAAAATATGCAGACAGACTTTTAAAATACTATGACGAACATCCAGACTTTGTCAAACCAGAATACAGAAAACAAGAAATGATAAACAACTTTATAAAACCAGGGCTAGAAGATTTGTGTGTAACAAGAACATCATTTGACTGGGGAATAAAAGTATTAAAAGACCCAAAACACGTAATATATGTATGGGTAGATGCTTTAACAAACTATCTTACAGCACTAGGATACATGTCAGATGACGAAACACTATTCAAAAAATTCTGGCCAGCAGATGTACAAGTCGTTGGAAAAGATATTGCAAGATTCCACTTAATATATTGGCCAATATTCTTGATGGCGTTAGATTTACCATTACCAAAAACAATATTCGTTCATAACTGGATAACAATGAAAGACGGAAAAATGAGTAAATCAAAAGGAAATGTAATTTATCCAGAAGATTTAATAGACAGATATGGATTAGATGCAACAAAATATTTCCTATTAAGAGAAATGCCAACATCACAAGATGGATTATTCTCACCAGAAGAATTTGTTGAAAGATATAATTTTGATTTATGTAATGACTTAAGTAATTTGTTAAACAGAACAGTATCAATGGTCAACAAATATTTTGATGGACAAGTACCAGAATACAATGGAAGACCAAATGAAGTTGATGAAAGTTTAGAAAATGCATGTACAGAGCAAATAGAAAAATTTGAAAAACTATTTGAAAACTTCGAAATTGCAAACTCAATTCAAGAAATCTGGGCACTTGTATCAAGAACAAATAAATACATTGACGAAACAATGCCATGGCAATTAGCAAAAGAAGAAGACACAGAAAAATTAAAATCAGCAATGTATCATTTAATAGAAAATTTAAGAAAAATAGCAATATTAATAAAACCATTTATGGACGAAACATCTGAAAATATATTAAGACAAATCGGAATTGCAGACGAATCTTTAAAAACTTGGGAAAGCCTTAAAGAATATGACAAAATTAAAAATGCAAAAGTAATTGAAAAAGGTGAACCAATATTTATGAGATTAAATGCAGAGGAAGAAATTGAATATATAAAACAAGCAATGAAAAAATAGAGAATATTAACAAATTTCTGATATTGTTAGAATAACAGAAATTTGTTAATTGTAGCAAAAGGAAACGAAAAAATAAAAGAGGAATTTAAATGGGAATATTTAAGAACAAAGACCAATTTGAAGGCTATAACATTTATAGTATGAAAAAATATGTTGATAAAAAAAGAATGATATTTACAATAACTGCAATAATAGTTGTAATTTTAACACTAGCATTAACAATTTATTACCTAGTAGATACAAATATAAGAATAAAAAAAGGAAAAGAATTTGCAAATCAAATTACTGAGTATGAACAAAATCAAAAGAAAATAGAAGAGCAAAAAGAAGCGGAAAGAAAGGCTAAAATTCCGCAACTTACAGAAGTGGGAAAAGAAAACCTAAAAAACATATATCATTCACAAGAAAAAATAGCCTATTTAACATTTGATGATGGACCATCAAATAACACACACGAAATTTTAGACATACTAAAACAATACAATATTAAAGCAACATTCTTTGTTTTAGGTATCCAAGTGCAAGTATTTCCAGAAACAACAAACAGAATATATAATGAAGGACATTATATAGCAAACCATGGATATTCACACAAATATTCAAGTATATATCAGTCACCAGAACAGGTCTTAAATGAATATAATCAGTGCAATGAAGTTGTAGCAAAAACAATAAATGTACCTGAATATAATTCACACCTATTCAGATTTCCAGGAGGTTCAGTAGGGGGAAAATATGCTGATTTAAAAAAACAGGCAATAACACTACTTGACCAAAACAATATTTTACATATTGACTGGAATTCTCTAACTGGAGACTCAGAAAAGGCAAATCCAACAGAAGAATATTTAATGGACAATTTACAAAAGACGACAGAGGGGAAAAATAATTTGGTAGTTTTAATGCATGATGCACAAGCAAAACACATAACTGTAGAAACATTACCAAAAGTAATTGAATATTTACAACAACAAGGATATACATTTAAAAATTTCTATGAAATTATTAAATAAAATGTGTTTAAGATAAATACACGAAAATGTGTATAGAAATATGGAGGAGAGAAAATTGCCTAGAAAAAAGAAAGAAGTAGTAGAAGGAATAACAGAAAAACTTGAATATTTAGGTTTAGACTTAGATAAAATACCACAGAATCTAAAAAAATTTGAACCTTTAGAATATAGAGTTTCAAGATTTTACGATGAAAAGCAATATAGACAATACAGATACATAGATGTAAAAGATATACAAATTTTATTATCACCAACAAACAGATTAACAGACTTAGATGAAAAATACAAAAAGGCAAGACCACTTTATGAATATTTAGATAGTAAAAATGAAGAAAATATCATAAAATATACAACTTTTTTGAATATGTTAAGAAATATGGATATAAATGAGGTAGAAAAAGTTGAAAGAGAACAAATGCAATTAAGTAGAGAAATACCATTTAAAGTAAAATTCCAAGGAAACTATTTATGGCAAATTTACTATTCAGAAAATACAGACAAATATTTTATGATAGTACCAACAGAAGATACAGACTATTCAACATTTTTTTATTTGTTGAAAAGACAAATAGAAAACAAAAGAGTAGGCAAAGTTTTTGTACCAGTAAGTAATGTAAAATATTCAAATAAAATTCTAAAAAAATCTGAATTTGAAGATATAGAAAATTATTTATGGCTATTTACAAAAGACTGGCCATTAATATACGAAGTATATGACAAGAAAAATGTAATGTCAGTTCAAATTATAGGTGAAACAAATGTATACGAAAAAATAAAAACAACATATAAAATTCAATTAGAAGACGAAAAAGAGGCAAGTGAATTTTATAAATTGTTAAAAGCACTGTTTATATTGCAAACTGAAATTCCTGATTACTATAAATTTGATACAAATATAGATAAAACAGGAAAATTAGAATTTTACTTAGATGGACAAAAGATTGAATATAAACATATGGTAGAGTTTATAAGAGAACAATATAAAATAGGACTAAAAAGAAGAAAAGAACTAAAAAGCAAAATTCGTGCATTTAATAAAAGAATAAAAAAATTACAAGAATTAGCAGCAACACAAGAAATTGAATATTTAGCAAAAGAAAAACAAATATCAACATTCTTAGAATGCAAAAAATCATTTTTTGGAAAAGTCAAATATTACTTTAAATATAGTAAAAAAAGTAATAAAAGTATAAAAAATGAAGAAGTTGAAGACGAAATAATAGAAGAAGAAAATACACAAACAGAGGAAGTGCAAGTAACAGAACCTGTAAAAAAAGAAAAGAAAAGAATTCCAATTAAAAAGATATATACATTAGAAGAATTAATAACAAGTTACAAAGAACTAGAAGAACTAGAAAATCAAATGAAAAATCTTTTAATGGATATAAATGCTTTAAAATTAAAAACAAAAAATATGGCAAAAAAAATAGAAAATGCTTCAAAATATATTGAAGAAATAGATAGCCATAAAAAGAGTATATTCGAATTCTGGAAATATAGCAATAAAGACGAAATGGAAGTACTTCCAGAGGGCGAGCAAGAAGAAGTAAATGTAATAAAGAAAATAGAAAAAACATTTAATTATGAAGAAGATTTAGAAGAATTTGGCAAAAAAATTGATAAAATGCAAAGAAGAAATCTTGATAGAGAAGATACAGACAGTGTATTTATTGCAACAACTAATTTGATAAATACTTTAAATAAAATAAAGACCAATAATATAATGCCAGAAGAAATAGAAAAAGCGCTAAAGGACTTAAAAGCAGAAGCAAAAGAACTAAAATCTTTAAATGAAGAAGAATATGATATTTTTGGAAACATTATTCAAGATACAACAAAAGTTAGAAAGATAAACAATAAAAGACACAGAGAATTACCAAAAGATAAGTTTAATATTTTGGAAGTTAACAAAAATACAAAACAAATTGGCTTCAAATTAGTTTTACAATCAATTGTACAAAATATAACAAAGGCACTGGATAAGGGAATCATTCCGGAATCTCTACCAGTATATAAAGCAATTAACGGAGAACTTTTGAATAATAAGGAAATTAATATTTTCAATATCAACCCAGAAAAGGAAATGCAAGATGCAGTAAAAGTTGACGGAGATAAAATTAATTTATATAAAATACATATTAAAGAGGGAAGTAAAGGTATTGCTTTTTCAAATATAATTTTTTATGATAATCAAAACAAGACTTTGCCTGTTGGCATGGATTTATCAACTAAAATGATTGTTGATATGTCTAAGTTGCATTTGAAATTGTTAGATAAAAAGAATTTTAATGTTGCTAGTTTTGAAGATAGCAATGATGATTTTTCAGATTTTATTATTAAGAATATTACCGTTTTTGATTATGAAGTTGTTGAGTTGGAAGACTTGGAAAAAGCAGGTATCGAAGAATAAATATTATTTGAATTAAATTGTGTTTCTAGTTTTTTATAGAATCTAGTGAATAGTAATAGGAGTAAAGAATTTTCAAAATTCTTTGCTCCTATTACTTTAGGGGATTTATTTAATTTCTTTTATAAACTGCTCTAAAGTAGTAAAGTTTTCAAAGCAATTTTTATGTGTTACTTTTTTATTTAAAAATTCAAAAGATGAATTTTTTACATCATCAATTGAAAATTTTCTGCCACAACATGGACAAAAATCTCCAAATTGTGGAAATGGAAATTTTTTACTATAAATTGAATCTGTTTTTTTAAAGGAATTTAGCAAATGTTCAAATTTACTTTTTTCCATAATATCTGGAAATACAACGGAAGAACCAAATGAATAATTTCTAAGCAAAAACTGTCCATCAGAACTTAAAAGATATTTACCAAAAATTATGAATTCATTTAAAGCATTGCCAGATATGGTATGAAATATTAAACGATTATTTAACATTTCAGTAAAATCCTTTAAACTATTTAACGATTTTTTAATTCCTTCTTTTGAATCAAAACACTCTGTTGGTATGTCAAAAGGTCTTTCTTCATATGAGACCTCTGCTTTTAATATAAAGTCTTTTTTACCATTTTTTATACGAATTTCTTGTTCTTTCCAGTTGTAATATTCTACTAATTCTTTTGGAAATTCTGGTGATCCGTATATGTCATACGAAGTTGGTTTGATCTTATCTCCGTTAATTGTTATCCGTATTGATTCCGGATTTGCTAAATTGTTAAGTTTTATGTGTCCCCATATTTGATTTCCACTTTTTACGGTTTCAATCTTTTTTCTTTCAGTACGTCTCATTTTGTTTACCTCCTTGAATTGTGATTATACTGATTTTACAAATATTTTTAATCCCCCTTTGATTTTAACTTGTCATTTGACAGGTAATATATATATTTGCCTGCATCCTATTATACATCAAATTAACATAATTTGCAATACCTGCTATGGTTCATATGTACAAATCATAAATAAAACCTTATAAAATATTGATATTTCAATATTTTATAAGGCTATTAACAT
>ULMV01042461.1_pt1 | contig 13420 bp, 15 predicted proteins | sample 1951751 | NCBI WGS metagenome assembly ULMV01 (sample SAMEA4835560, study PRJEB28245) | human gut metagenome | biome: gut microbiome; material: fecal sample | place: Denmark | collected 2008 | reverse complement strand
CTTTTCACTATAATTATACCAATCATTTTTACTGCTATCACTTACTTTTTCTTCTTTTCCTTTTGTGTCTTCTGTATTTCCTGTTGGTTCCGTGAATTTTATAGCCGTCATCCCTGTCATTATTTCTGGTTTATTTACTTTTCCGTCCCACCTATCATTAGATGTGTATTTACTAAGTTCATCTTCATATTCATATAATAAACTTTGTTCTTTTTCTGAGGCATCTTCACTTTTTTGTTTTGCATCTTTTGCTTTTTGAAATATTCCAGTATTTGTTAATGCAGAAATTGAAATCCCTGCTAAAATAAGCAAAACTACTATAGTCACTACTAATCCCACAAGTGTTATTCCTTTATTCTTTTTCCTTAACATTATTATACAATCCTCCTACTTTTAATTTTTCTAATTGTTTCTATTTAAAAATTTTTTAATCCTTATAATTTTCTCCTCTCTAATATTTTAAATTAAAACACTGTTATTTAAAATATTTTTTCATTTGTATTTTTTCTAAATATGCATTTAGTTCATACAATATTAAATGCGAATTTTGTCGTATTATATTTTCATTTTACCATAACTAAAACTGTAGTTCAACACTTTTAGATGTGGTATTAATTTTTTAACAAAAATGTCATATTATCGTAATATTTTTGTAATATTTAAAATTTTAATTAAAATTTTGCTATTTTTTGTAAGTATATTTTGTCTAATTTTTAAAATAATATTAATAGATTTTTAAAATCAATTTTACATTAAAAAATAAAAGGAGGAACTACAATGAACAAAAAAATTTTAGTATCTTTATCAATTATATTATTCACCATATTTTCATTCACAATCTGTCAAGCAACAGATGACGTAATGAAAGGTGCCACAAATAATATACGTAATTTTGTTGGTGGTGTTGAAAATACTGTAGAAAATGCAGCACTTGGTGCTTCAAATGTATCAAAAAATATTACAAGTGGAGCAGAAAATAAAATGGATGCTGTCCGTACTGATTCTACTATGGGTACTGGATATAATGCTGCACGAACAAGTACAGATACTACCACTGTTGCAGGAATGTCTCAAACTGCTTGGACTTGGCTTATATTAGGTGTTGCTGCTATTGCTATTATTGCAGTTGTTTGGTATTATTCTATGCAATTTACTAATACTGGACGTAAAGGTAATAACAATAATAATGATGATAAATAATATTTAGTAGGATATATTTGCAGTTTTTATTTATTCGTGTTATACTCTTATTATATAAATCAAGCACACCTTTGTGTTGCTGAATTTGATTTTAAATTATTATATAGAATTGAGGTATACATGATGTCTAATGATAAATTAATTGCAAAGAATCCTACTGCATTTCATAATTATAATATAGAAAACAAATTGGAAGCAGGTATTGTGCTTTCTGGTACAGAAATTAAATCAATAAGAAATGGAAAAGCAAATCTAAAAGATAGTTATGCTATTATAAAAAATAATGAAGTTTATATTGTTGGGTTACATATTAGTCCTTATGAACATGGAAATATCTTTAATAAAGATCCTTTACGTGATAGAAAGTTGTTGTTGAATAGACGTGAAATTAATAAATTAATTGTTATGACTAAGCAAAAATGGTACAGTCTGGTTCCTTTAAATATGTATTTTAAAGGTAGTTTAGTTAAGGTTGAACTTGGTGTTGGTAAAGGGAAAAAACTTTATGATAAACGTGAAGATATTGCTAAAAAAGATGCTGAAAGAAGAATGTTACAACATATGAAAAATCAATAAATTTAATATTTAAAAGAGCCTATAAGCAAATAATAAATTTATTTACTGGCTCTTTTATTTATTTATTAGAATTTTATTTTTGTATTTCTCCAATTAAATCATAATTGCTTACTTCTATTATTTTACAGTTCACAAAATTGTTTAATATTGTATTTTCATCTAAATCCTTATTGTTTTTGATATAAACAAGCCCATCTTCTTCAGGTACATCTTGCATAGTTCTTCCTATAAAATATTTTCCATCAAAAGACATATCTTCTACTAAAACTTTATAATTTTTTCCAATTTTATTTGTTAATATTTCTTTTGATATCTCTTGTTGTGCTTCCATAATTTTGTTGTATCTTGCTTTTTTTGTATTGCCATGTATTTGGTCAGGAAGTTTTGCAGCAGGTGTTCCCTCTTCTTTTGAATACATAAAGGTTCCTAACTTATCGAATTTTGTGTTTTTTACAAATTCTAAAAGTTCTTCAAAATTCTCTTTTGTTTCACCTGGAAAACCAACAATTAAACTTGTTCTTAATGTTACGTCTGGTACTTCTTTTCTTATTTTTTCTATTATTTTTGTGACGTCTTCTTTACTTGTTCTTCTATTCATTTTTTTCAATATTGGATTTGATATATGTTGAATTGGAATATCAAAATATTTTGCAATTTTGCCATTAGTTGCTACAACATTTATTAATTTGTCTGTAATTCCTTCTGGATATGAATATAAGAATCTAATCCATTCTATTCCTTTGACCTTACTTATTTTTTCTAATAATTCTGCAAGTTTGCTTTCTCCATATATGTCAACACCATATTTTGTTGTGTCTTGTGCAATTACAATTAATTCTTTTATTCCTTTTTTTGCAAGCATTTCCGCTTCGTCTAAAATGTCTTCCATTTTTCTACTAACAAATGGTCCTCTTATGTATGGAATTGCACAATATGTGCATTTGTTGCTACATCCTTCTCCTATTTTTAAATATGCATAGTTTTTTCCTGTTGTAACAACTCTTTCCATAAATTCATTATATGTTGGCATTGGAAGTGGTTTAATTTCTGATATTTTCTTAATAGTTTTTGTTTTTGATTTTTCAACTATGTCTCTTTTTATTAAGTCTTCTATTTTGTCCCATAGTTTGTTATACTCATCTATTTTTATAAACAAATCTACTTCTGGTAATAGTTTTACTAAGTCATCATAATATCTTTGTACCAAGCATCCCATTGCTATTAGATACTTACACTTTTTCTTTTTATATTCTGCCATTTCTAAAATTGTGTTTATTGCTTCTTCTTTTGCAGATTCTATAAATCCACATGTGTTTACTACTAATATTTCTGCATCATTTGGATTGTTTACTATTTCATAATGGTTGTCTTTAAATAGCCCAATTGCTACTTCTGTATCTATTAAATTTTTGCTACATCCTAGTGATATAAATCCTACCTTCATTTTTTCCTCCCGGAAGGGATTTAGGGATGTTCCTTAAAATCCCTTTATAACGGGATTAAGGGACAATCCTTAAAGTCCCTAATATTCCTATTTTCATATTCTTAATATTTGTCAATCTTTATATTATTCTTTATGACTACATATATGTTTTCTTGTTAATTCCATTAAATCTAGTTTTGTAAAACCTTCTACTTGCGTTTTTGTTCTGTCTTTTTTTAGACATTTTTTTAATAAATTTTCTATTTTTTCTTTATTATTTTCACTTTTCATGTCAATGTAATCTATTATTATAATACCACCAATGTCATGAAGTCGTAGTTGCCTTGCTATTTCTATTGTTGCTTCTTCATTAACTTTGTAAATTGTTTGTTCTACATTTTTTGTTCCCGTGTATTTTCCCGTGTTTACATCAATTGCTGTTAGTGCTTCTGTTTTATCTATAGTGATAAATCCTCCACATTTTAGCCAAATTTTTCTATTTTCTAGTTTTGCTATTTCTTTTTTTAAGTCGTATTTATCTAAAACATCCTCATTTTCTTTTAGTTCTACAACCATATTTTTTAAATAGTTATTATCGTTTTTTATTTCTACTATTTTTTCATATTCTTTTTTGTCATTTACTGTTATTTTTTTTATTGAATCCTCTGGTAAATCTATTATCATTTTTTGTACTATATTATTTGCTTTTAATAATATGCATGGTTTATTTGATTTGTAATTGTCAAATTTGTTTTTTATATCATTCCATTTTTTTTCAATACTTTTTATTTCTTCTATTATTTCGCTTTTTTTTCCTACTGCGGATGTTCTTATTACTGCTCCATTGCCTGTACTTAAATTTTCTTTAACTAATTTTTTTAGTCTTTGTTGCTCTTTTTTATCTTCTATTTTTTGTGATACTGTTATTATATCTGTATTTGGCATTATAGCAATGTATTTACCTGGTAAATTAATATGTGTGGAAATTCTTGCTCCTTTTAATTGATTACTATCTTTTTTTACCTGTACAAGTATTTTTTGTCCTTTTTTTATAACTGTGCTTATGTCTGTTTTAATTTCTTTATGTTCTTTGCTTTCGTCAACTTTGTCTAATATGTCTTTTAGATGTATAAAACTGTTTTTTTCTGTTCCAATGTTTACAAATGCTGATTGCATTCCTTTAACAATGTCTTTTACAATCCCTATATATATATTTCCTTCTTTTCTAATACTTTCTTCATCTAAGTAGTATTCTACTAATTTTCCATTTTCAACTAGGGCTATTTCTTTTTGTTCTTTACTTTTGTTAATAATTATTTCTAGCATATTTTTTCCCTTCTAATTAAACTTGTTCATTGCAATATCTATTCCATTTTTCAGAATTTCTTCTACTGCTTCTGCTGCTTTGTGTGTTCCTTCTTTTAAAATTTTTTGTTCATCTTCTGGAACTTTCCCTATAACGTAATTAATCATGTCACTTTTGAATTCTGGTTTTCCTATCCCTACTCTTATTCGTGCGAAGTCTGTTGTATTTAGTTCTTCTACAACCGACTTCATTCCATTGTGTGAACCGGCTCCACCTTTTTTTCTTAATTTTATTTTTCCTTTTTCTATGTCAATGTCATCATATATAACAATAATTTCTTTTGGTTCAATATTATAGAAATTTACCACTTCTTTTATTGATTCTCCACTTAAGTTCATATATGTTTGTGGTTTTAATAATATTACTTTTTTTCCTTGTATTATTCCTGTTTCATATAATCCCTTGAATTTTGATTTTGTTATATTTATATTGTTTTTTTCTGCTACTTCATTTATTGCATCAAATCCCATGTTGTGCCTTGTGTGTGCATATTCGTTTTCTGGGTTTCCTAATCCAACTATTAAATACATTTTTCTTGTATAATCAATTGTCTATTTTTTAATTGATTAACCCCTTTCTTTTATATTAACTTCTTTTGTCTTTAAAGAATTTGTTAAATATTCCTTTCTTGCTATTTGATTTTGTATTTTCTTTTTTGTTTGAATCTGTTTTTTCTATTTTTTCATCATCTTCTTCTATTTCTTCATCTTCGTCATTTTCGTCTTCGTCATCATACTCGTCTTCATACTCGTCATCATAGTCGTCGTCTTCATCATCTTCATATTCGTCCTCGTACTCGTCATCAAATTCTTCTCCGTCATCTTCATATTGATCATCATCTTCAAAATTTTCGTCATATTCGTCTTCATATTCTTCGTCTTCTTCATAGTCATCTTCGTATTCGTCTTCATATTCTTCTTCATCTTCGTGGTATTCTTTTTTATTGTCTGCTTCGTCATATTCATCGTCGTCATCAAATTCAAATTCTTCTACATATTCTGTGTCTTCGTCTGAAATTTTTGTTTTAAAGATGTCATCTTCTATTTCTGTTTTTTCCTCTATTTCTTCTTCATTTTCTTCTTGAGGTTGGAATTCTGATAAGTCTTTTCCAAATTTTTGTGTTACTTCATTTTGAAATACATCATAAATGTTCTTTATTTCTTCGATTCTCCAATAGTTTGAGTTTATTATTGCTCCGGCATTTACTCTTATATTGTTTACTTCTTCTTCAAAGTTTTTTTCTTTGTCTTCTATATTTTTTAGATATTCTTTGTTATACAATTCTTTGTATGCTTTTTTGCTTGATTTATTAGTAATTTCACGTATGATTAATTCGTATAATTTTCTAACTTGTTCCATATCTGCATTGAAATTTTCGCAAGCCTCTTCCATTAATTTATTGTGAATCTTGATTCCATTTATTGTTGACATTCTTTCATTGTCTAAGAAACTTACTATATATAATTTCATTGCTTTTAAAAATGCTAGTTTTGCACTGACATCACGTAATGTTTTATTGTATTTGTCCATTTTTATGTCGTCATTATTTAGTTCTGTTAATAACCTTCTTGTTTTTTCAAATACAGCCATATAGCATTCTGCTTCTCTTCTGGCTATTGTGATTCTTGTGTTTACGGCATTTTCTATTATTGCTTTATTGAATGGTATTCTTTCGTCTTTACCATTTTCTATCATTATTTCTATTATATTTGTTTTAACTGCTTCTTCGTCTGTGCTTATAAATGTTTTGATATTTTTAACTATTTCTTTATCTATTTCTTTAAAATCATTTGTTATTTTTTCAATTAATTGTAGATGTTTCTTTTCTTCTGCTCTTTTGTCTTTTGAGCACGCATTTCTGTCTTGTTGTTTTTGTTCAAATTCTGTTATTGTTTTTATATATTTTTCTCTTATTTCTTCTAGTTTTTGATTGTTTTCTGAAACAGTGGTTTCTATTTTTAGTAATTTTTTTTCTATAACTTCTGGTTCATCTTCTAGGTTGTCAAAAAGTTGATTTCTGTCTTCTTCTAATTTTATGTTAGATTTATATAATTTTTTTTGTTCTTGCTGAATTTTCCTTATTTCGTTTGCTGTTTCATCAAATTCATTTATTACTTTATCTTCTTCTTCAAGTATAGATTGGTACTTTTGTATTTCTTCTGTTATTTCTTTGTAATCTTTATATATTGTTTTTAAATTAGGTTTTTTGTCAAATCCTAATATTGTGTTAAAATTTTTTTCTAATACTATTGCACTTCTTTCATACATTTGTGGTACCTCCGGCTAATCTCAATTTTTCTACATTTTATCACCTTTATAATAAAAAAACAAGTGTATTTATGCTTTTTTTGTTGTGGTTATATTTCCGTGGTACTCCGTACAACTGTTGCATTATCTGGTATGTTTTTTAATACTACGCTGTTTGCTCCTATTTTAACATTGTTTCCTATTTTTATTGGGCCCAAAACTTTTGCTCCAGAACCTACCATTACATTATTTCCTATATCTGGATGTCTTTTGTATTTGTCTTTTCCGGTTCCTCCGAGTGTACTATTGTGGTATATTGTACAATCATTTCCTATTGTTGCAGTTTCTCCGATTACTACCCCCATTCCATGGTCAATTAATAGTCTTCTTCCTATTTTTGCACCAGGATGTATTTCTATTCCTGTTATATGCCTTGCAATTTGTGATATTAATCTTGCTAAAAAATATAGGTTCTTATTGTATAAAAAATGTGCTATTCTATGGAAAAATATTGCGTGAAAACCTGGATACAGAATTATTGCTTCTAACACGTTTCTACATGCTGGATCTTTTTCTTTTATATTTTTTGCATCTTCATATAAACTTTTTATGATATTTTTCATTTACATCACCTATTATATTGTATGATGTTCGTTTTTGGACTGTTCTTTTGCGTACATCATTGAAAAATGCCTCTTTTAAGAGGACATTTTCTATTTTCCTATAAATATTTGAACATACACTTTTCCATATTTATTGCTTTTTATAACACCTATTCCTGTATAGTTAAAAGAAGAATTTAAAATATTTGCCTTATGTCCAGATGAATTCATCCAGGCTGTAACGGCTGCACTATTACTTGAATTTCCTGCAATATTTTCTCCGGCAGTTTTATATGATACTTTAAAACTATTCAACATATCAAATGGAGAACCGTAAGTTGGTGAATTATGTGAGAAGTAATTATTGTCTACCATATCTTTTGCTTTTATTCTTGCAACATTTAAAACTTCAGAATCCATTTTTAATGCAGTTAATCCATTATTAGTTCTTTGCTTGTTTATTAAATCAAAAACTTCCTTTTCATCACTACTCATTGTACTTGTGTTTGTTGTGTTTCCAGAACTTGAACTACCTGAACTTGTGCTTCCTGATGTCGTTCCACCACTTGAGTTTGGATAAATTGCTTTTACATATTTTTTGCTTACTGCTCCTACATAATCACCTTCAACCTGAACGATATACCAATCTCCAACTCCTGCAAATACTCTTATGTATTCATTTTTCTTGACTGTTGCTACTATATTGTAATTAACACCTGGGCCACTTCTAACATTTAAAATTGTTGCTATTACTAATCCCGTTGAAAAATCAACTTTGTAGTAATGCTGCATTCCAAATGATTGCGTAAATATACATATTACCATAACAAACAATATTGCACTGCTTATTTTGAATATTGTTTTCTTTCTTATACTAATAATTTTCATACAACATCCCCTTTCTATATAATGTCTATACGTATTGTTTGTCTTTTATGTCATTTTATGTCCTTTGGGTGACTGTTCTTAAAAGGTCTTCTTAATTTTTTCTTACTCCTTCTATGTGTATGAATCTTATTTTTTCATAATTATATTCTAATATTCTTTTATTAAATGAATCAAATGTATGTGAACTAATAAATACTTGATTTAAATCTGTGTTATCTTCTATTTTTACTATGACTAAACTATGTGAGAATTTATCTCCATCAAATGAAAGTTGTGCTATATCTCCTAATGCAATTTTATCCTGTCCTACTTCATTTCCATATGGACCTACTGATTTATTTTTAGTCAAAAAATTGTGTAAGAATTCTACACCACTCCATGATGGTGATTTGTTGTTTCCGTTAATATAATACCATCCATTTTGTTTTGAATAGTTCATTACTTTTGAGCCTGCATATATGCATTGTGACACAAAACTTGTGCAGTCTCCTCCTACATTATCAAAATTATAATATTGTGGGTTTCTTCCATATGCCCATTTTCTGGCATATTCGATGACATTATTTCTATTGTAAGGTATTTCTTTCATATTGCATCCTTCTTATTTGAAAATGTCCTTTTTGATGGCAAATGTCTCTCCAAAAAGCCAAAAGAATACTAATAGTATTTTAGTATTCTTCTATTTTTACATAAACTTTATCTTCTATGGCATATTTCTTTTCTACTTCTAATTTTGTAATTTGATTATCATCCTTAAAGGCAAATTTGTTCATGCTGTCTAAAATTGCTTTTACAATGTTGTCTATATCTGGTTTTTTGGTTGGACTTATATTGTTTTCTAACATTTCTTTTATGTCTGCTTTTTTTGTTGTTTTTGGTATTGAAAAATATGCTATTATATTTACTTTTATTCTTCCTTCTAAGGCTTTAAATCGTGGATATTTTAGTAAAAAATATTGTTCTACTAATGATTCGTAGTCTTTTGTTCTTGTTGGTGTATAAACTACTCCTGTATATGAGTTTAGCCTTGGTCTTCCTTTTCCTATTACTTTTCCTGGTACTTCAAATTCATATATCATTTGTTTTCTCCTTGTATTATATTAAATTTTCTGGGTTTAGTGCTTGCAATTCTGGTAATACAAATATTCCATCTTTTCTGATTAGGACATCATCAAAATATATTTCTCCTCCGCCATATTCTTTTCTTTGAATATTTACTATATCCCAATGAATACTTGATCTATTTCCATTGTCACTTTCTTCTAGTGCATCTCCTGGTGTAAAGTGAAAACTTCCTTTTATTTTTTCGTCAAATAGTGCGTCTCCAATTGGTCTTTCTACATATGGATTTAGTCCAAATGCAAATTCGCCAATATAACGTGCACCATCATCAGTGTCTAATATTTTATTTATCATTTCCGTATTATTTGCTGTTGCTTTTACTATTTTTCCATTTTCAAATTCAAATCTTATATTATTGAATGTATATCCATTATATGTTGTTTCAGTATTGTATGTGATAAATCCATTTACACTTTCTTTTACAGGAGCGGATGCTACTTCTCCGTCTGGAATATTGAATGTTCCCATGTATTTTTCTGCTGATATTCCTTTTATGCTAAATGTTAAATCTGTACCAGGTCCTACTATATGTACTTTATCTGTTTTATTCATTAAATCTTTTAAATTATCCATTGCTTTTGACATTTTTGAATAGTCTAAATTACATACATTGAAATAAAAATCTTCAAATTCTTCTAATGTCATTTTGCTCATTTGTGCCATCGAATTATTTGGATATCTTAATATACACCACTTTGTTCTTTTTACTCTTTCTTCAAAGTGTACGGGTACTGTGTAATATTTGTTGTACATATTCATTATTTTGCTATCTATTTTTGATAATTCTGATGTGTTTGATGTTGCTCTTATTCCTATATATGCGTCCATATCTTTCATTCTTGTTTCATCGTGTTTTCCATATAGTTTGATTTGTTCTTCTGTTGCGTTTTCTAACATTATCCTTAATAGTTCGTAATTTACTATGTTGAAATATGGTTTTGCTTTCATTTGTTCTGCTTGTCTCATAAGTTCTTTTGCTAATGGTATCCCGTCTTCTCCTAATACCTCTATTAGTATGTTGTCGTTTTCTTTTAAGTCTATTGAGTATGTTAATAAATTGTGTGCTAATTTTTCTATTCTTATATCTTTCATTTTTATTTTTCCTTCCGTTTTTTTGATATTTTATCATATAAATTTAAAAATTAAAAGTATTTTTTATTCTAAAAGTCGTTAGGAAAATGTGTGTGTTATGTTCAAAAGTCCTTCGTAAAATGTGTAAGTTCTTTTGAAAAGTCATTAGAAAAATGTGAGAAAATTCAAAAAAGTCCTTTGATTTTTGTGTAAATATAGACACTATGTTTTTTGTCATAGTGTCTATTTCATTCTAAATTTTTCATCCATTGTTTTTCTTCCTTTTTTATATAATTTATATTTCAACTAAATATTCTTTTAAAAATTCTACAACTCCATTTTCATTATTTGTTCTAGAAGTAATATAATCGGCTTGTTCTTTAACTTCTGGCAAAGCATTTTTCATAGCAACACCAACACCACACTTTTTAAGCATATCAACATCATTTAAGCCATCGCCAAATGCAATAATATTTTCATTTAAAATTCCTTCTAATTTTGCAACTTCAGCTATTCCTTTGTATTTTTCAACACCTTTTTGAGCGATTTCTAGCCATTTAACTTCACCAAAACTATCTTGCATAATTTCTACTTTTAACATTGGAAATTTTTTTGTAAATATTTTTAAATATTCTTCTACAAATTCATTATTAATAAATGATACTGATACATGTATTATTTCGTTTATATTCTCTAAAAATTCAGTTATATTAACTGTTTGGTCATAATGGTGTATCTTATTTCTATCACATATATTTATAGTCATAAATTTGTCTTTATCATAATACGAAGCAATATTCTCTACAATTTCATTTGACAATGCTAGCGCATATACTTCTTTCCACTCTTTGTTTATTTCATTATTTTTAAAAACGGCTGCTCCTGCGTCACTAACAATATAATTTGTAAACTCTGCTCCATCTGTTCCAACAAGCGCTCTGTTTAAAATTCTTCCTGTTGCTATTGTTATTATATATCCTTTTTCTTTTAATTTTTGTAAATGTACTTTGGTTGCTTCACTTACTATTCCGTCACTGTTTAATAGTGTTCCATCTAAATCTATCGCAATCAATTTTTTGTCCATTGTAATCTTCTTCCTTTTCTAATTTTGATAATATTATTTTTCCATTTTATTTAATAATTATTCTATAATTCATATATATTGGCTTTTAGAATTATTTTTTGTATTTTTGTTTTATCATCTAATGAAATATTCCATCTGCTTCCTGCAATACTTCTTTTAATTTTGTCTTCTTTAGTAGGAGCTCCTAATAATTTGTTGAGCTGTTTTTGCAAATTCACTTTGTTTGTATATATTGATAGCATATTTTCACTATATAATACATTTATTGTTGTTTCTGTTTCTGATTTGTTTGGTTCCTTGTATATTTTTTCCATAATTTGCTCCCATTGCTAAAATTTTCATTCTACTTAAGAAAATGCCTTTTGCACATATTCTATATTTTTCTTTTGTTTTATATTTTATCGCTAAAATATGTACTTGTTTCTTGTAAATCTTCAAAATTATGTTGTCTTAAAATTTCATATGTAATAATTGCAACAGAATTTGACAAATTCAATGACCTTAAAGTTGGTAACATTGGTATTCTTATTGTTTTTTCGTCTAAATATTTTTCTAGTAAAGGTTCTGGTAATCCTTTTGTTTCTTTTCCATATAATACAAATACTTCGTCCATTGTTGAATAGTCTATGTCTGTATATTGTGTTTTGCCTTTTGTTGTTGCAAAAAACATATTGTTTTCTTCTGGTTTGTATTTATTTAAAAAATCTTCCAATGATTTATGTTCTTCTATGTCTAACTTGTCCCAATAGTCTAGCCCCGCTCTTTTTACTGATTTTTCGTCTATTTTGAATCCTAGTGGGTGCACTAAGTGTAGTTTTGCTCCTGTTATTGCACATGTTCTTGCTATATTTCCTGTATTTTGTGGTATTTCTGGTTCTACCATTACTATATTTAATTTCATTTTTATTACCTTCTTTTTTATTTTAAATTATACATTATTGTTTTCACATTTTATCATAAAAAATTAAAAAAAGAAAGCGTTTTGCTTTCTTAATTTGCATAAATTTGCCGTTTCTAGTTACTGTTTTTATTCGAAAATTATTTTTTCTTTAATTCTTCTAACCTTTTTATTTTCAAATTATTTTTTTCTATATAACATTCATATATGTAGTCAGGATTTTCATAATACATGCTACTATTGTTCTTTATTCATATAACATACATGTATTAAAATAAATTACTGTTTTTTCTAAAATACCATATTTGATATAGAACACAAAGTATTATTACTGGAATTGTAATTATTCCAAAATATCTAAATGAAAACATTATCCATAAATACTTATAAACTGCTTCAAATCCAAAATATAATGGACAATCTATTCCACTCATCATTACAATTTTAAATCCCCAAAAATAACTTTTTATACAATTAAATATTATTACACAAAATGGTATAAATGAAATTAACAACATAACCATATTCTCCTATAATCTTAATCTTTTTCAATAAAAAATTTATTGACTGTACTTATAAATAATATCAAATAAGAAATTGATACTAAAAAACCACCTAAAACATCACTTGTATAATGTACACCTAAATAAATTCTACTTACACCGATGGCACAAATCAAAATGCTCAAAAGTACAATTGAAATCCATTTAACATATCTATTTTCTACATATTTATAAATTAAATATATTAGATATCCATAAAACGCCATACTTACCATAGAATGACCTGATGGAAAACTGTAGCCTGTTTCTTCGATTATTCTAAATTCTGTAGGTCGTGGCCTTTGTAATATTCTTTTTAATAGTTGATTTAATACCGTAATTATTACCAAATTTGAAAATATAGATAGCCCTATTTTTTTATTTTTTATTAATATAACTAA
>ULMV01050469.1_pt1 | contig 13442 bp, 10 predicted proteins | sample 1951751 | NCBI WGS metagenome assembly ULMV01 (sample SAMEA4835560, study PRJEB28245) | human gut metagenome | biome: gut microbiome; material: fecal sample | place: Denmark | collected 2008 | reverse complement strand
TGTGTGTGATTACACCGGCCGTACACGGGGATGCCCGCGGATATTTCATGGAGACATACAATGAGAGGGAAATGAAAGAAGCCGGATTCGATATCCAGTTTGTGCAGGATAACCAGTCCATGTCCGTCAAAGGCGTGTTGCGCGGACTGCATTTTCAGATCAACTATCCGCAGTGCAAACTTGTCCGTGCCGTGCGCGGAAGCGTATTTGATGTGGCAGTGGATCTTCGCGAAGGTTCCGCAACCTATGGAAAATGGTACGGAGTGGAACTTTCCGAGGAAAACAAAAAGCAGTTTTTGATTCCGGAAGGCTTTGCGCATGGCTTCCTGGTCCTGTCTGACGAGGCAGAGTTCTGTTACAAAGTCAATGACTTCTGGCATCCGAATGACGAGGGCGGCCTGGCATGGAATGACCCAAAGATCGGTATCCGGTGGCCGGATGTGACAGGTGAGTATCGCGGCACACCATCGGCGGAAGGATATTGCATGGCAGATGGAACGCCGCTGACACTTTCGGAGAAAGACCAGAAGTGGCCGGGATTAGAGGAAAAATAAGAAATATCTAAAAACAACATAAGAAAGTAAAAAGAAGTGATGATGTATATGAAAAACAATACATCATCACTTCTTTTTAATAATTGATTCCGTTAACAATTTGATGCGAACAGTAACGATGAGATTATTTCGGGTGTTTGGGATACAAGAAACTGCTTGATGGAGAAAAATAAATAGGTTATCATAAAGACAGGAAAAGATTGCAGAGGGAAAAACGAAAAGGAAAGAGGTGAAAACTAAGCATTTGTGCACGAAAACAAATTGCGATGTTGCGGAATCGTGATTCACACAAACAGGAGGAAGCAATTTGAAAAATGCACCAGATAAGCTCCAGTGGCATCCGGCATTTTGCGCTGCCGCGGGGCTCGAATTCCACGAAGATATTGAACGGCTGGAGTTAAAGCCGGAATACAATCTGAGCAAAGAACCAATCCGCATTGATCTTCTTATTATAAAAGAAGAAAGTGACAGACGAATTAAGAATGAAATCGGTCATATCATGAAAAAATATAATGTGATCGAGTATAAGAGCCCGGAAGATGCACTGACTATTGATGATTTTTATAAGACAGTCGGATATGCATGTCTGTACAAAGGCTATGGAGAACGTGTAGATGCAGTTCCAATCAATGAACTGACAGTATCTATTTTCAGAGCAACCCGACCGGAGAAAATGTTTTTGACATTGCAGAAGTATGGACATAAAATAGAAGAAAAATATCCGGGAATTTATTATGTGACAGAACATTTACCGTTTCCAGTGCAGATTATTGTGACACAGGAATTAGAGCCGGGAGAGCATCGAAGTTTGAGAATTTTGTCAAATCATGCAAAGAAAGAAGATGTGGAAGAATTCCTGAGAAAAGCAGAAGAAATGAACACACCGCGTGATCGGCAGAATGTTGAGGCTGTGTTACAGGTAAGTGTTAAAGCAAATGATGAGTTATATCGTGAAATAAGGAGGGATGCGAATATGTGTGATGCGTTGAGAGAACTGATGAAGGATGATCTGGAAGATGCCAGAAAACTGGGAGAATCGGAAGGTAAAGCAATGGGAGAAGTTGTAGGAGAAGCAAAAATTATTCTTAAAATGAACCACAGCGGAATGTCGCCGGAAAACATTGCATCCATCACAGGCAAGGATCTGGATGAGATCCATGCAATACTGGAAGGAAAAGTTCCGGTGTTGGGGTAAATTAAAAGAAGAAATTTATACTTGAACGTGCAGAGGTATGGAATTAAGAAGGGGAGGTGACTGGTATGTTGGCTTTGCAGGGATACTATGACGGAAACATGGTTCGAACTTTAGAAAAAATTCATGCAAAGAAAAATCAAAAATTGATTATAACAGTTTTGGACGAATTTATGGATGAATCAGATTCAAAAGATGAAAAAAAATCAGCGAGAGGGATATTGGCTCAATATGCAGATCCCAGCTTACAAGAGAAAGAACAATATGCTTGGGAAAAGGCGGTGACAGAAAAGCATGGTAGTGCTTGATGCAAACGTTATTTTAAGATATCTTCTGAATGATAATGAGGCAATGGCAAGAGAAGCTGAAAGTATTATAAAAACAGAAGTTACAATGGTTCCAATTGAGGTTATTGCGGAAGTTGTATATGTATTAAAGGGCGTATATTCTGTTGATGGAAATAAGATTAGGGATGCATTGATGGAATTTTTGTCAGAAGTGACAGTTGCAGAAAAAGAAGTTATTCAGGTAGGACTTGACGCATATGCGGAAAATAATTTAGACTTTGTGGACTGTATTTTATATGCGTATAGTTGTGTAAAGAAATATGATATCAAAACATTTGATAAGAAATTGAATAAACTGTTATCTAGGTGATGGCTAAGTAGTTAAACAAAGAAAGTGATATCCAATCAATGAACTGACAGTATCTATTTTCAGAGCAACCCGACCGGAGAAAATGTTTTTGACATTGCAGAAGTATGGACATAAACATAGAAGAAAAATATCCGGGAATTTATTATGTGACAGAACATCTGCCGTTTCCAGTGCAGATTATTGTGACACAGGAATTAGAGCCGGGAGAGCATCGGAGTTTGAGGATTTTGTCAAATCATGCAAAGAAAGAAGACGTGGAGGAATTCCTGAGAAAAGCAGAAGGAATGAATACATCGCGTGACCGGCAGAATGTAGAGGCTGTGTTACAGGTAAGTGTCAAGGCAAATGATGAGTTGTATCGTGAAATAAGGAGGGATGCGAATATGTGTGATGCGTTGAGAGAATTGATGAAGGATGATATCGAACGTGAAGTGATGCCAGAAAGTTAGGAGAATCGGAAGGGGAAGTACGTGGAGAAGCAAGAGGTAAAGTCATGGGAGAAGTTGTAGGAGAAGCAAAAATCATTCTTAAAATGAACCACAGCGGAATGTCCCCGGAAAACATTGCATCCATCACAGGCAAGGATCTGGATGAGATCAATGCAATATTGGAAGGAAAGGTTCCAGTGATATTATAAGTAGCATATAAAAACAATATAAGAAAGTACAAAGAAGTGATGATGTATAAGAAAAAACAATACATCATTACTTCTTTATTTTGATGGGAAAAATCAAGTTGACTGTAGAAGTACATGGGTATATGATCAAAATATGGGAATAAAGTACTGAATTAATAAAAGCATTTAGAAATGATATAGAAAATACATAAAGAGAAAAGGAGCATGTAGTTATGAAGAACAGAAAGAAGGTTTTTGCCTTTTTACTCATTTTTGTTATGATAGTGACTTGTATTTCACCACAGCAAATTAATGCAAAAACGACAGGTAAAAAAGTTGCAGTAACGAGAGAAGAGTGGATTTGTGCATTATTAAAGCAAGCGCATATTAAAACAGGAAAAGTTTCCAAATATCATTTTTCAGATACCAAGAAGAGCAGTAAGAAAAAAGTTATCGAGACAGCATATTCCCGAGGGATTCTTCCGGTAAAAAAGAACAGTAAAAGATTTTACCCGAAAAAAGCTGCAACCCGTGAGTTTATGGCAGTCACGACTGTACGAGCGCTGGGATTTCAGGCAAATAAAGCAGTTTCGCCAAAGTGCAAGGATAAAAAGAAGTTAAAATATCCAGCGGAAGATAAGGTGGCATTAAATCAGAAGATCATATCCCTTAAGAAAAAACAGTTTCTTCCGAAAAAAGCAATTACCAAGGCGGAAAAGAAGAAAGCGCTACGTGTCGTTAAGAAGCTTAACAATACAGGAAAAGTCAATCCAGAACATAAAAATGTTGTGACATATCAAAAAGATGTGGAACAGATATTAACTGATACGGAATCATCCTATACGGTTATCCCACAAGGGGATATGTTGCTGGTCTCTATCCCTAAGAATGAAAATATGCAACAAATAAAAAGTGGAAAAGTGATTCTATTACCAAAGAAAACAGGAACAGATAATCAGCTTGCATTGAAGGTAAAAAGTGTTACAGATGCAGGAAATGGAATGCTGCAAATCATTGGTGAGACACCTGATATTTCAGAAGTTTATCAGAAAGTGGACATACAGAAAGAAAAACAAGCGGATATGTCCATGTTTGTTCCAAATGAAGATGTGGTCGCTTCCGTAAGCAATTTAAATAGTGGATTAAAAGGTGCAAGCATACAGGCAACGGTATCAGCTGAAAATGGGAAAATAGTCGAACTGAAAGAACAGAAATTAGGAACCGTCGGGACTTTTTCGGGAAGTGTGGAGCTCTCAGCGCCAAAGGTTACAGCGATTGTAGATGCCGATTTTTCAAAGAGGCTGCATCCGGTATACCGTGAGGTTTCAGTTTCGTTGAATGAGGATATTACAGCAAAAGCAGAATTGAAATTCTCGAGTAAAGGAGTAGGTTCAGAGAAAATTTATGTTGGTCATGTGTCAACATATCTTGGAGATGGATTGTATGCAGATGTGGTGTGTTATCTCAACGTTTCCGCAGATGGAAAAGCAACGATCCAATATAAACTTGCGAATACACTAACGGCTTCTTATATAAATGGTGATTTTCGAATAAGTGAAGATAGTAACGGAAGCTGGGAAGGGACAAAAGCAGAAGTCAATGGACAGCTTTTAGGGGAACCACAGTTGAATCTTAGATTTTTTGGATATTGGTTTGATGAAAAATTGTATGGATCGATCGATATTGTCGGTGTGCAGGCAGATATTGGACCTAAACTGAAGGCAACCGCAACAGTTCATGATACGGAACCAAAGCTGTGTACGAATCTGGATTTGTATGGTTATGCTTCAATTGGCATGAATACAGACTTTGGAATTGGAAAGTGGTTGAAAAATCATACTAAGATTACGCTTACGAAGGTGATTTTGGATAATAATGCCGCAAATCCATTGCATGGAACGTGGCATTATGAAGATGGGAAGAGAACGGAAGGGGATAAATGTACTTATAAGAAAGTGGGTACAGAAACTACAAATAAGAATAATAAGGGAAAAAATGATCTTGCAATAAAAGCATATAAAAAATATATGAAAGATGGAACATATAAAAGGTTTTTTGATAAGCAGGTGGCAAAAAATTTTGAGTATGCATATCTGGATATTGACCAGGATGGAATTCAGGAACTATTAATTAATGCTACAGATAAATTGGATGAAGAGTGGAATTATACAGCTATTTTGGGATACTATAAAAATAAAGTGAAATACATTGATATGTATCACAATTTTCATGGCTTTAATTATTCAAAAAAATATAAGGCAGTAGTTTTTTCTGATTTTAGAATATCCATATCTTCAGGCGCAGATATATGGTGTAATTTAAAAGATTATAAATTGGTAAATTTTATGGTCACCGGATGGGAAGTAGGCAGCGATTTTAATGAAATCAAAAATTTTAAGGATATTGATGATACACGAATTTATATTACAGAGGAAGAAGAAAATGAATACTTTTCAGATGTTCATAGTGTAAAATATACACCAATTACGGAAAATACTATAAAGAATAAAATAAACAAAGCAAATGCACAATTACCAAATGCACTTTATAAAAAGATTAAGGGGTGGTGGACCGAAAATTCATCGGGAGGATATGATTATAAAATTGTTAAAACAGGTTTCAAACGATATAATCGTACAACGGGAAAATGTTTAGCCACATGGAAAGTAAAAGGATGTAAGAAAACTTCAGAGGGATATTTGATTAAAGTGAAGTATAAAAATTATAAGGCTTCTTATGTTTATAATGAAGCGCAAGATGTTTTAGAATATCATTGGGATTGGAATACGTCTGGAGATAATTATTCTGGATCGTCCAGTTTGTCTCGGGAAAAATGGAATTGAAAAATACTTGATGGAGAAATTCAGATCGGTTATCATAACAGTAGGAAAAGATTGTAAGGGGAAAAATAGAAAGGAAAAGAGGTGAAAACTAAGCATTCGTGCACAGAAAACAAATTGCGATGTTGCGGGATCGTGATTCACACAAACAGGAGGAAGCAATTTGAAAAATGCACCAGATAAGCTCCAGTGGCATCCGGCGTTTTGCGCTGCTGCGGGGCTTGAATTCCACGAAGACATTGAACGGCTGGAGTTAAAGCCGGAGTATAATTTGAGCAAAGAACCAATCCGCATTGATCTTCTTATTATAAAAGATAGGGAATGCGATCAAATTAAGAATGAAATCGGTCACATTATGAGAACCTATAATGTGATCGAGTATAAGAGCCCGGAAGATGCGTTGACCATTGATGATTTTTATAAGACAGTTGGGTATGCGTGTCTGTACAAAGGCTATGGAGAATATGTAGATGCAGTTCCAATCAATGAACTGACAATATCTATTTTCAGGGAAACCCGACCAGAGAAAATGTTTTTGACATTGCAGAAGCAGGGACATACAATAGAAGAAAAATATCCGGGAATTTATTATGTGACAGAACATCTGCCGTTTCCAGTGCAGATTATTGTGACACACGAATTAGAGCCGGGAGAGCACCGGAGTTTGAGAATTTTGTCAAATCATGCTAAAAAAGAAGATGTGGAAGAATTCTTGAAAAAAGCAGAAGAAATGAATATGCCGTGTGATCGACAGAATGTTGAGGCTGTGTTACAGGTAAGTGTCAAGGCAAATGATGAGTTGTATCGTGAAATAAGGAGGGATGCGAATATGTGTGATGCGTTGAGAGAATTGATGAAGGATGATATCGAACGTGAAGTGAGTGCTGCCAGAAAGTTAGGAGAATCGGAAGGGGAAGTACGTGGAGAAGCAAAAATCATTCTTAAAATGAACCATAGCGGAATGTCCCCGGAAAACATTGCATCCATCACAGGTAAGGATCTCGATGAGATCAATGCAATACTGGATGGAAAAGTAAAAGTTCCGGTGCTATTATAAGAAACATATAAAAAGAACATAGGAAAGTGAAAAGAAGTGATGATATATAAGAAAAAACAATACATCATCACTTCTTTCTTTTGATAGGAAAAAATATATTGACTGTAAAAGTACATGGGTATATGATCAAAATATGAGGATAAAGTACTAAATTAATTAAATTATTTATAAAAAGTTGAGCTATTTAGCAGAAAGAGTAGATGAGGAATGGAAGATGAATTTATTCAAATGTATGGGAAAAACCAGAATATATATATTAAAGTTCCGACGTAAAAGCGTATAGGAGAAAAGTACATATGAAAAAAGAAATTGCGATAAGATTAACTTCGAGATATTTGATTCCGTTTACATATGACAATTATAAAATAAAATATGATGAGGTGGAACAAGAAACAGGAGCTTGGAAAGTTGCAGAAAAAAATAACAGGGAAAAGGATATTTATGATTATATCAGTGACTCTTTTATAAAAAAAGACCAATGTGAATCGCAGGATAAAAATAATGCGATTGCATGTGTATATAAATATCAAAATCTTAAACAAAACTTTAAATTATTGTATAAAAAGAAAGAGACAAGCTTTAATTTTTATATTAGGGAAGTGCAAATGATTCTTTTTCAAAATGGAATAGGATTATTGTGGTATGCACCTGAAATGCGTGGAGGAAAGTCTGGCACATGTGAGTTTGAAAGTATAGAAGATGCGGCAGAATTTGTATGTGAATTTAAAGAGTTGGCAAGAAGAGAAAAAAATAATTGTGTATATAAACAAGATTTGTATGATTATAGAGAGGGGATGCGAATTCAGGAGAGCGATATTTTACCAGGAAGAAAAAAATATCAAAAAACAATTAAATTTTCTATGGGAGTGTGGATAAACGAAATATTAAGTACATTGAATTGTAATTTAAGTTATTATCCATATCGACTATATGGGCAAGATAAAAAAAGAATACCGGATAAGGCCATTTTATTTCATCATGGAATATTTTATGAAAATAAAATAGAATGGGAGGACTATGCTTTTTATTTAACAAGAGGGTATAGAAAAAATTATGGAATCTCTATTGATGATAAAATAAAAATATTTTATCCGTTTGAAAATGTATGTTGTTATGCAGCAGGAGAGGGATGTGGGTATTATGCATTTTCTGAAAAAAATAATAGTGCCTTTTTACAGGATTCAAATAAAATTATTGATGACTACTTTATGATATATGTTTTGGTTTTGTATCAGTTTTATACTTTATTAAGTTTTTCGGAAGAGATAGAAAAAAGACTTCCTGTAAAAGCAGAGAACTATTTAGACTATTCTCCAATATTAATGGATGAAATAAATACGATTACTGTTAAATTAAATATCTTTTTAGCCAGGAATACATATTCGGTAGTCAGCTATATACAACATCATAATGATTTTTACAAATACATAATAAAACAATTACGTATAGAAGAAAATATCTCAAGGCTGTCTATAGGATTCGATTCGTTAGGAAAATTAGAGAAAACGTTAGAAAAAGAGAAAGAAGACAGAAAAAATTCTTTTTTGGAAAAAGGTTTATCTATCGTTTCTGCATTAGCTCTTATATCGGTATGGAAAGATATAGACGGATTTTCAAATTTGATGAATATAAAATGTTTATGGGATAAAAATAATATTTCAGGATCGGTGTGTCACATAGTAGTTTTAATTTTTACGGTTATAACATTTATATTTTTAGGAACATTTATATTTCAGACCATAAAACAAAAAGTACAATATCGGATGGATAGAAAGAAAAATGGATAAAAAAAACATAAAAATTTTTCTTATACAATTAGCAAGTATAATGATTATAGCGTTTATTCTTTTTAAATGGCAAAATAGTATAGAAAAGGGAACTAATGAGTATACGGAATGGATGAACGATATTAGAGAAGATATATCAGATAATGTGACTTCGAGTATTGAAATTAATAGTTTGGATGAATGGAATTCTTTTGTTAACTCAGTTTATGAAGGCTTGAACTATGAAAATTGTAAAGTTATATTAAATACAGATATTGATTTTAAAGGAAGGTATATACGTGGGTGTATAGGATCATATGAAAATCCATTTAAAGGCATTTTTGATGGGAACAATCATACTATAAAAAATATAAATATTTCATCAGGAACAGAATTTGTAGGATTGTTTGGATATACACAAAATGCTGTAATAGAAAATTTGATGATTTTAAATGGAAATTTATATAGTAATTCGGCGATTGCAACGGGAGGAATTGCTGGATATTCAGAAAATGGAACCATTTTGAATTGCAGGTTTGATGGAACAATAAATATTAAAAGTGGTGATGTGGGAGGAATTGTAGGAAATAATTTATCAGGATTGAGTAATTGTAAAACAAATGGAACGATAAATAGCGTTTATCGGGGCGCAGGCGGGATTGCTGGAGATAATAAGGGAACGATATATCATTGTGAAAATAATATATCAATTTATAGAAAAAATTTAACTTCTGAAGCAGGTGGAATTGTAGGATATAATTGTAATTTAATAGAATCGTGTGTAAATTATGGAAACATAAACGGAGGAGGGGTTGTCGAATGGAATAGGGGAATTGCGCAAGTTAGGGAATGCTTTAATTTTGGAAATACATATGCTGGAATTGTAAGTACGAATTCCGATAATGGTGTGATAGAACAATGTGTGAATTATGGAAAAGTATTTGGTCGCTATGCTGCGGGTATTGTTGCTTTTGTTGGACAAAGTAATGAAAAAGATAATTATGGAAATAAAGTTGAGGGATGTTTATATTTAAATACGATATGGATGCCTCCAATTCGGAAAAAATCAGCAATACAGGGGATAGTAACAAATAATTTTAGCATACACGAAATTTCTGCAAACGGAAAACAAAAGATTGTATTTATGCTAAAAAGAAAACAATATAGTAAAGCATATCAATATTTATTGCTAAAAGAGCAAATGACAAGAAAACAAAGAGGAATAGAGATATTATCAGGTATTATAGCCAGTTACTTAGTAGGGGATATGGTTTGGCTGATTCCACCACTTGTTAGAAATTGTAAAAATTATGAAGAGGCAATTCGGCAAAAAAAATGTGGTAATTATCATAAAGCTTTGTTGCTTTTTGAACAAATTATAAAATATAAAGACAGTAGACAATATGGTGCTGTATGTCTAAAAAAATATATTAAGTGGGGAATAAATAATCAAAAGAATATTTTTATAGGAGTATGTAAAAAAAAGCCTATTGAGTGGATGTTTATCGCATCAAATTCAGGCATTTATACATTTCTTGCCAGAGAAGGTTTATTTACAGAATGTATTCAAGCCTCAGATAAAGAAATTTGTGAATGGAAAGATACAGAATTGTTTGAGACGTTAAATGGTACATGGAAACGAGAATGTTTTAATGAGATAGAGCAGTCTGTAATCTGCGAGATTTCTCTTATGACAATAGATGAGGTGAATAAATATTTGAATAAAGAACAAAAAAAATGTGAGGCAATATGTTCACTTGACAAAGCATTGGGAAATACCAAATATGTATATTGGTGGATTTGTGACAATAAAAAAATAAAGAACAATAAAATGCCGTTGGTAACATCAGAGGGGTTGATCAGTACGAGAGGAAAAATACTTAGCTTTCCAAATTTAGCAGTTAGACCAGTGCTGAAAGTGATATTAAATAAATGAACAAACTAAAAAAAATAGTAAGCTTGGTAATGAAATATTTGATAGGTATTCCGTTGAGTATTATATTTTTAACAACTTTTTTACAAAAAATAGATAATGCAGCTATAGGATATTATGAAATTGATATTCGTGAATGGTTGTATAATATCAAAGAGACCAGACTACAATATTATATAATATTGACAACTGTGTATATAATTATAATATCTGTATTGTGGAAAAAAATGCTAAAAAATGTTAAATCCATAAAAATGTTGTTTGTTTTCGGGACTGCTGGAAATATAATTTTGTGGTGTAATAATACAATATATTGGATGTTATTAAATAAAATATGTTTTGTAGATTCAGATAATACCATTTTTTATATTTGTAAAAATGCATTTGGATCTTTGAGGGAAGCAAGACAGTATTATACATGTTTAAATTGTGAGTTGTTTACGGTTGCAATTATTGTAAATGGAATGAGTTATTTTTTGAAAAATGGTATTGGAAGGGAAGCTGTAAAACTGGCATTTTCAGGGGATGATTTGTATATATGCATATTTTGTTTGACAATCGTAATGGGGGGCATTCATGCATCTGATTATATTGTTTTACGTATTGGAGGAAAAATCATAGAGTACATTGTAATACCTGCTTATATTGGCTTAAATATAATCAAATTTATAAAAATATATAATTATTTTAAAAACATATTTATAAATAGTAGAGGGAAATTTGTTATTGTAGAAAATAATAATGCAATACATAGATGTAAACTTTGGAGTATTGCTCAGAAATTACAGAATAAAAAAATTTTTTTGATTCCTAAGTCATTAAGCAAGAATTATATTGGAAAAGGAATCTCTCTTGAACTATTTGATGATTGTACAGAGCAAAAAGAACATAATAATATTTACTATTTCAATATTGCATATTGTGCTTTTAAGTATATAGATTTAGGTGGAAATAATAATTATGATGCAGTAACATTCACTGAGAAGTCAACAATAAAACAAATAGAATATTATTCTGATTACATATATTATCGAAGGTTTGCGTGTGAAATTGCGCAACGTATAAAGCTTGATTGTAACAAATGGACGAATTGTATTATTGAGGAAATCGTTAAGTTTCAAGAGCGAATATGTAAAGAGATAGATACCTTTTTGGTATTTGATTATATAATTAAGTGGACGGAGATTGTGAATTATATATATGCATTAGTAGTTTTGCATGAGAAAAATGTGTATGTAACAAACGTAAAGCTAGATTTTGCAGATTTTAAAAAATGGTTGGATTTTCGGGAAAAAAATAAAGATGAAATGTTGAAATTGCAGTTTCCAAAACATAAAATTTTTAACATTCTTAATATAGTATGCGATAAAATCATGAAGAAAAAATATTTATTTAAGGAATATTCACTTAAGGAAATTTTTGAAATTTTAAATACCTTAAGAAATTATACAAGAGGACATGGAGTGTATACATTTGAAATAACACAAAAATTGAATTTGCAATTGATTGCAATAGTAGTTTTTTTGATAAACAGACTTTTGGAATTAAAAAAATTAGACAAGTCATTAGACAATCTTGAAGATCATGGATGGGTTGTATATATAGGGGATATTCCATATTTTTTGTATTCATCTGAAAACTTGGAATATGTTTTTAATTCATTTCAGAAAGGAAACAGTGTAACACTTCCTATGGATTATAAGGGGCAACATATTGAAAATAATATCGAATTGGAATAATAAAAGACGAAATAAATGGTATACCATTGCATTATTTAGTTTTAATATGGTGATATTTAATCCTGTATTTATTCTTACGGAGGGAGTTAATGCGAAAACAGCTATAATTAATAAGATTTATGGAATAATTCTGTCATTATACTCTAATGATTTGATATGTGAATTGGTTGCATTGACAATTGAAATGTTTTTAAAATGTGTCGGGATATATGGATTGGTTATAGTAATAAATGGAATGGTGGGATGGGCAACAAATAAGATCATTATTAAAATGATCAATTTACGCATTGGTGAAGTGTTGATGATGGATATAATACTTGGATTTACCATGGAAACTTATGCTATAAAACATTTGGAGTTATTAAAGAAATATGTGTCAACGATTTCTTTGATCTACTTAGTATATCTAGGATTTTTTCTGATAGGAAGTTTTATGTATTGGGATGCAGTTTTCTCCATAAAAGGACGTGTTAAAAAATATTTTCTGAAAAAAAATGACGGAGATTATGATCGAATCTGGGGTTGTATATCAAATGCAAAATATAGTAAAAGCATATTATGTAGATTTGTATTGGAATCTCAGTGGCAAGATGTAATACTTGATAAAATTGATAAAAAAAATAAAAAGTACTTTTTGAAAAATTTCTTAATTATTATTGATAAAAAGAGCGAAATTGATAAAGAATTTAAAAAACAGATATATCAAATTTTGAAAATTCCTCATGCGAGAATTGGGATTTTGATTTTAAATCAAAACTCCAATTCTAAAAATAATTTGTTTAATAATATAAATATAAGGGTGAAGATGATAGCGGAACCAGATATGATGACGCTTATACGAATGGACAAATTAATACAAGAAGTGAAAATAAAATCAAAAAATTTGATGCGATTACCAACGCAGTTTATTAAAAACGATGTTATTCTAAAAAAATATTTTATTGATACAGATGAAGAGGATATAAGGTTAAAACTTCTGAAAAAAATTCTTACAGAATTAAGTGGAGCACAAGCAATTTATGCTTTATTTGATTTTATAGATTTAAATTATAGAATTTTAATTTCTTATTATAAACATATAGATTACA
>ULMV01005222.1_pt1 | contig 13492 bp, 10 predicted proteins | sample 1951751 | NCBI WGS metagenome assembly ULMV01 (sample SAMEA4835560, study PRJEB28245) | human gut metagenome | biome: gut microbiome; material: fecal sample | place: Denmark | collected 2008 | reverse complement strand
TTTATCAAATTTTGTCACATATTATTCCCAGCTGTATATCCTGTTGAATACGCTATTTGAAGATTGAATCCTCCAGTGTAAGCATCAACATCAATAATTTCACCAGCAAAATATAAACCATCAACTAATTTAGATTCCATTGTTTTGGGATTTATCTCTTTAATATTTATTCCACCACTTGTAACTATGGCCTCATCAATAGGTCTAAATCCTTTTATGATAATCTCAAAATTCTTTAATAAATTAACAAGTCTATGTCTTTCTTTTTTATTAATTTCATTAACTTTTTTATTAGGATTTATTCCACTTTTTTCAATAACTACTGGAATCAACTTTTGTGGCAGCAATTTATCCAAACTATTTTTAAATTGCTTATTTTTAAACTCTGCAAAGTCTCTTAATATTCTTTCATCCAACTTTTCTTCAGATAATGCTGGTTTAAAATCTATACTTAAAACAATTTTTTTATTTTTCAAAAGCTCATCAATATTCTTATATCTAACCAAATGTGCTGAACCACTTAAAATTGTAGGTCCTGATACTCCAAAATGTGTAAATAGCATCTCACCAAAATCTTGATAAATAATTTTATTATTTTCCTTATTTTTTAATTCGATATTTACATTTCTTAAAGATAAACCTTGCAAATCTTTACACATATTTTGTTCAAAAGCCTCCAAAGGAACCAATGATGATCTGATTTTAGTTACAGTATGTCCCAATTTCTTGGCCAATTCATATCCATCACCAGTTGAACCTGTTAGTGGATAACTCTTTCCACCAGTTGCTAATATTACTTTATCTGCTTCAAAAATTTTAATATTGTTTTTATTTTTATCCCTGTTATTGATATTGCCTCTGTTATTTTCTTTGTTCTCAACAGTCTTCACTTTCAATTTTCCATTTTCATCTTTTGGGACAATTTCAGTAACTTCCATATTATATTCAATTTTAACATTTAACTCTTTCAATTTTTTCGTAAAACTTTTTAAAACATCCAAAGATTTGTCTGTTACGGGAAATATTCTATTTCCTCTCTCTTCCTTAACATCTAAACCTTCTTCATTTAAAAAATTTATTATATCATTATTGGTATAATTTTTAAAAGCACTATACAAAAACTGACCATTACCAGGTATATTTTGTATAAATTCCTCAATTGGTAAAGAAGATGTTATATTACATCTTCCCTTACCTGTAATCAAAAGCTTTCTTCCAAGTCTTTCTTTTTTTTCTAATAAAATTACATTATTTCCATTTTCGGCAGAAGCAATTGCTGCCATCATTCCAGCAGGACCTCCACCAATTACTATTACGTTCATATTTTTCTCCCAAATTTTTCGGGATTGAGGGACGGGTCTTGAATCCCGAAAAATTATATAAATTAATTATTTGTAGTACTTTTAAAATTTCGGGATTCAAGACCCGTCCCCCAATCCCGATTTTTTTAATTTTTCATTTTTTGAATTGCCTTAAGAATACCAAACTTACCATACTCATAAGTAAGCCCACCTTGCATATAAGCAATAAATGGCTCACGAATTGGTCCATCACAACTCAATTCAATTGTTGACCCTTCTGTAAAAGTTCCTGCTGCCATTATAACCTTGTCCTCATAACCACCCATGTCACTAGGAAATGGAATTACATTTGAATCGATTGGTGAACCCATTTGAATTCCTTGACAGAATTTAACTAAATTTTCTTCACTTCCTAGTTTAATTGTTTGAACAATATCTGCTCTTACTTCATCATATTTTGGTTCAACATCATATCCTAATTTTTCTAATATTCTACTTGCAAATATTGCTGTTTTTACACTAGATGCTACAACTTGTGGTGCAAAAAATAAACCTTTTAGCAATTGTGTATTTTGTCCTAATGATGGTCCTATTTCTTTTCCAATTCCTGGTGCAGTTAATCTTTCTGCACATAGTTCTATTAATTCCTTTCTACCAACTATATATGCTCCAGATGTTGCAATTCCGGCTCCAAGGTTCTTCATTAATGAACCAACTGCAATATCTGCTCCAATTTCTATTGGTTCTTTATCTTGTACAAATTCTCCATAGCAATTATCAACCATAATTATTACATCTTTGTTGACTTCTCTAATTGCTTTTATTGCCTTTTCAATTTTTTCAATTGTCAAACTTTTTCTTGTTGAATATCCTCTTGACCTTTGAATTTCAACTAATCTCACATTTTGTTTTTTTAATCTTTCTTGAATTGTTTTTATATCAAAATCATTTTCTACAAGTTCTATTTGTTCATACTTAATTCCAAATGCTTTCAATGAACTTTTGCTTTCTGTATCATTACATCCTATAACAGTTTGAAGTGTGTCATATGGTTCTCCTGTTATACTAATCATTGTGTCATTTGGACGTAATAATGCAGATAAAGTTATTGCTAACGCATGTGTTCCTGATATGAATTGAGCACGTACTAGTGCATCTTCTGCTTTAAATACTTTTGCATATATTTCCTCAATTTTGTTTCTTCCTGCTTCATCAATTCCATATCCTGTTGATGAGTTTAAATGCATTTCTTGTAAGTTACATTCTTGAAATGATGATAGTACTTTCATACTATTTTTTTCGCATATTTCGTCCATCACTTTAAATTGTTCTTTTATTTCATTTTCTACTTCTTTTGATAAATTTTCTAGTTCTGTATTGATCCCTAATTTTTCTAACATTTTTTTACCTTCTTTTCAATTTTATTTCATTCATACTTTTCAGCAAAATTATTTTTGCATAAAATTTATTTATAACTTCCAACTAATCTACTATATTTTACTATATTTTCTAATAAATTGCAATTAATTTGCAAATTTATGTAAATTTTGCTATACTAGATATTAGAAGTTTAAAATTCATAAGGAGGTAACACTATGCACAAACCATTTGATGATGAATTAGAAAAAGACTAGAAACACATTGATGGTTCTAGTCTTAAAATCTTAAAGACCAAAACTCAAAATATAAAGTTTCGGTCTTTTTTTATTCATATTATTGTTGAGCATATGGTAATACAGCAATATGTCTAGCTCTTTTAACTGCTGTAGTAATATCTCTTTGATGTTTTGCACAACATCCTGTTGTTCTTCTTGGTAAGATTTTACCTTTATCATTAACAAATTTCTTTAATTGGTCAGCGTTTTTGTAATCTAATTCAAAATTTTTGTCACTACATAAAACACAAACTTTCTTTCTTTGTTTTCTGAATTTTGGGTTATAATCTTCATCATAATTTTTATTATTTCTTCTTTGTTTTTTATCAGCCATTTTTATTTTCCCCCTCTCTTATGAAAGCACTTAACTTTCATAGTCTATTAAAATGGTAAATCATCTGTAGATGATGTTTCAAAATCAGATCCCATACTTCCTGGCATTGTATTACCAAAAGTATTTTCAAAAGTTCCAGCGCCCATATCTCCTTCTCTTTTACTATCTGCGAAATATGCTTCTTCTGCAACAACTTCTGTTACATAGTGTTTAACACCTTGATCATCATCCCATGTTCTTGTTTGGATTCTTCCAATTATACCAACTTGTTGACCTTTTTTAAAGTATTTACTACAAAATTCTCCTAATTTGCTCCAAGCAACTATGTTAATAAAGTCTGCTTGTCTTTCTTCTCCTTGTCTTGCAAATCTTCTATTTACTGCTAAACTAAAAGAAGCAACTAGAGTATTGTTTGTTTGTGTGTATCTTACTTCTGGGTCTCTTGTAAGTCTTCCCATTAATATTACTTTGTTCATTTTCTTTTCTTCCTTTCATTACTTTAATCTAAGGTCCCACTTTTTATTTTAAAATTAGTCTTCTTTTCTTACAACGATGAATTTGATTATGTCATCTGTAATTCTGTATACTCTTTCAAGTTCTTTGATTGAATCTGGTTTTGCTTCAAAGTTAAATAACATATATGTACCTTCTTTGAATTTTTTGATTTCATAAGCTAATCTTTTTTTACCCATGTTTTCAACTGATTCAACTTTTCCATTTTCATTGATTAATCCTGTGAATTTTTCTTCTAAAGCTTTTAAACCTGCTTCGTCAACATTTGGATTAACAATGATAACACTTTCGTATTTGTTCATTATTTTCACCTCCCTATGGATTTTGCAACCTAACTTTTCGTTAAGTAGAGATGCTTAAAAATAGTTATGCCCTTTTTAAGCATAACTATTCTATCACAATTTTTAGGTATTTGCAACTAATTTTGGATAATTCGTACTATTTTTTTTGATATTTTATCACATTTTTGCAAATGAGAAGGTTTTTTTCTCCTCTTTATTATTTTCTGTGTCCTTGTTTTTCGCATCCAACTTTTTCTGCAATTCAATAACTGGTACAGGCAAAATAGAAATTGCAACAGTAATAATCCATTGAGTTAAATTTAAAGGTACAACTTCAAAAATATTTGCAAAAGCGGGAATCACAACAACTATAGTCTGAATAAAAATTCCTAAAACAAAACTTCCAACTAAATACTTGTTTTCAAAAAGTCCTGCCTCAAAAATAGACCTTTCATTTTTAACATTAAAACTATGAATCAATTCCAAAAATCCTATTGATAAAAATGCCATAGTTCTACCGACTTCTAAGCCATAATATTTATTTCCAATACTAAATGCAACAAAAGTAAGAACACCTATCATAATTCCTTCAACAATAATTTTATTCCATAGACCATCTGCAAATATTCCCTTTTTACTATCAACTGGTTTTCTTCGCATTATGTCTTTTTCAGGTTTTTCAAGTCCTAAAGCAATTGCTGGTAAAGAGTCTGTAACTAAGTTTATCCATAATAATTGAATTGCAAGAAGTGGTGATTTTAAGCCTAATACAAGTCCTATAAAAATTGTTACAATTTCTCCAATATTTGTTGCAATTAAAAAATGTATTGCTTTTTTTATATTATCATATATGTTTCTTCCCTGTTTTACTGCCTCAACTATTGTAACAAAATTGTCATCTGTAAGTATGATATCTGCCGCATTTTTGGCAACATCTGTACCGTTTTTGCCCATAGCAATTCCAATATCAGCATTTTTTAAAGCTGGACTGTCATTTACACCATCACCTGTCATTGCCACAACCGCACTGTTTCGTTGCCATGCCTTTACAATTCTTACTTTGTGTTCTGGCGTAACCCTTGCAAAAACTGAATATTTTTTTATGTTTTTTTCTAATTGATTTTGCGTCATTTTATCAAGTTCTTGCCCTGTTATTGCCATATCTTTTTTCTCTAAAATACCTAAATCTTTAGCTATTGCCTTTGCCGTTTCCAAGTGATCACCTGTAATCATTACTGTTTTAATTCCTGAATTTTTACATACCTGAACTGCTTCTTTTACTCCATCTCTTGGTGGATCTATCATTCCAATTAGTCCCACAAATGTTAAATTATTTTCAATATTTTGTGAATCAACTTTACTTGGCAATGTATCTAAATCCTTATATGCAACTGCAATTACCCTCAATGCTTTTTGTGCCATTTGTCTATTATCACTCTGAATTTTTAGATTTTCTAAACTTCTAATTTTTATATTATATTGATCTGCCATTTCACTTATTGAATCTATTTGCTTTGTACACTTTTGTAATAACACATCTGGTGCACCTTTCGTTATAACTCTATATTTGTTTCCAATTTTGTGAATTGTAGTCATCATTTTTCTATTAGAATCAAAAGGAATTTCATTAACTCTTGGCATAAAATTTTCTAATCTATTTTTTGTACTTCCAATATTTATACATTCTTTTACAATTGCCTTTTCTGTTGGCTCACCAGAAACTTTTGCAACACCATTGTCCACATTTACATCACAGTCTGTGCATAATGTTGCTAGTTCAATAATAAATTTTTTACTTTGACTTCTAACATCAACAACTTTCATTCTGTTTTGTGTTAAAGTTCCTGTTTTATCAGAGCAAATAACACTACTACTTCCAAGTGTTTCAACTGCAGGTAATTTTCTAATTATACTATTCTTTTTAGCCATTTTAGTAACACCAATTGAAAGCATAATTGTTACAATTGCAGGTAACCCCTCTGGAATTGCCGCTACTGCAAGTCCAACAGATGTCATAAACATTTCAACAGGTTCTATATGTTTTATTAGTCCCATAATAAAAATTATTATGCATATTGCTAAACAGGCTAACCCTAATATTTTACCAACCTCGCCTAATTTTTTCTGTAATGGTGTTTGTGGAGCCTCATCTTCTATAATCATATTAGCAATTTGTCCAACTTTTGTACTCATTCCAATATCTGTAACAACCGCTTTTCCATGTCCATTTACTGTTATACTAGCCATAAAAGCCATGTTTTTCATATCACCTAAAGGTGCATTTTTACTACATAAAATATCTGCATCCTTTTCTGCCCCTTGTGTTTCGCCTGTTAATGATGATTCTTCTATTTTCAAGTTATGACTTTCTAAAATTCTACAGTCTGCTGGTACAAAATTTCCTGCATCTAAAATTATAATGTCTCCTTTTACAAGTTCTTCTGCATTTACTTCAACTGTTTTTCCATTTCTTATTGTTTTTGCGAGTTGTGGTGTCATTTGTTTTAAGGCTTCTATCGATTTCTCTGCTTTTGCTTCTTGAATCACTCCCATTAATGCATTAAATACTACTATTCCTATGATTATTATTGAATCTACATAGTCATTTTCTCCTTGCATTTTTGAGACAACTGCCGATATTATTGATGCTATTATTAGTATAATTATCATAAAATCATTAAATTGTTTTATAAATTTTACAATAAAGCCTTCTTTCTTTTTTTCTTCTAATTTATTTTTTCCATATTTTTCTTGTCTTTCTTTTACTTCTTTTTCTGTTAATCCTTGTTTCTCATTTGTACCTAATTGCCTTAATACTTCTTCTTTTCTTAATGTTTGCCACATAAAAATTCACTCCTTTGTATGTTTGTTATTTAAATATATGTGGCTTGTACTTTTTTATTACAATGTAACAGCAAAATTTTTTTGTCATATTATGTTGTAAGAGGTGTTTTTATGGTAAATTCAATAATTTTAGCAATATCAAGTAGTATAGATTCCTTAGGAATAGGTGTGACATACGGAATTAAAAATACAAAAATATCTAAATTAAGCAAAATAATTTTATTTGTAATTTCACTAATTACAACATATATATCAATATTTTTTGGAAATATAATTCAATATATACTTCCAAATTCTTTTACAAATTTTTTGGGATGTTTTATTTTGATTTGCATGGGAATATACATATGTTTTCAAGCTTCTAAAAAAGAAAAAGATTCCCGAAATGTTTTTAATAGTCCAATATCTTCTGATCTCAACCATTCAAAAATAATTGAGCCTCAAGAAGCATTAATTTTGGCTATTGCTCTTTCTTTAGATAGTTTTTGTATTGGTATTTCTGGTTCAATGGCAGATATTAATTTGAACTTATTCCCTTTTTTGGTAAGTGCTTTTCAATTAATTTTTCTGAGTTTAGGCTCTTATTTAGGAATTCATATTAGAAATTTTTGTATGTTGCCCTCAAATATATGGTCTATTATTTCTGGTCTATTATTGATTTTTATTGGTTTTCTTAGATTTATTGCATTTTAGACTGAAATATTGTATAATAATGTTATCAAACATCCCAGGAGGTAACACTATGAACAAAAAATCTTTAACGGTAAATGACAAAAATGGCGTAAGCTTCGTTATTACCAGCACAGAAGACCAGATACTGGATTTCTTAAAATGGGTTACTGAGTACAAACGAGGTAACTATAATGAATCCGAAAATACTGTAATTTGTTACAGTACACTGGACATGAAAGCATGTAATTTAAAAGCACTCCGTATGAATTTATGTGTAAGTCAATTTACTAAAAAGATTGCAGAAACTTAATGTTAAGTACATTAAGTATATTGTGTACAAAAGTTGGAGATTAATTAATCTCCGACTTTTTATTTATATTATATAAAAAGCATTATACAGAAAAAAAGTAGCAAATTTTCACTTGCTACTTTTTATAAATTCTATTGTTTCAATTTCATAGACAACAACTTAGAAATACCACTCTCTTCCATAGTAACACCATAAACAGTATCAGCCACTTCCATAGTACCCTTTCTATGAGTAATAACTAAGAATTGAGTATGGTCTGTAAACTTCTTCAAATAATCGGCATATCTAAATACATTTACATCGTCAAGTGCTGCTTCAATTTCGTCCAATACACAGAATGGAGCTGGATTTATTTTCAATATTGCAAATAATAATGCAATTGCAGTAAATGCCTTTTCCCCACCAGAAAGAAGCATCATATTTTGTAATTTTTTTCCTGGTGGTTGTACAGTAATATCAATTCCACACTCTAAAATATTTTCTTCGTCTTCTAATGTAAGTTCTGCTTTTCCGCCACCAAACAATTCTGCAAATACTTCTCCAAAATTTTTGTTTATAACCTTGAATTTTTCTTTGAATTGTTCTTTCATAATTTGAGTCATATCTGAAATTACTTTTCTTAATTTACTCATTGTATTTTCTAGGTCTAAACGTTGTTCACTCATAAAGTCATATCTATCTTTTAAGTTTTTGTATTCTTCAATTGAGTCTACATTAACACTTCCAAGTTCTCTAATTTCAGTTCTTAAGCTGTTAACTCTTCTTTGTGTTAATGCAACATTTTCTGGTTTTTGATATTGTTCTGCATTATTAGGTGTAAGTTCATATTCTTCCCACATTTTGTTGATAATACCATTAATATCTTCTTCAATTTTTGTCTTTTTAACATCTAATTTTACAAGTTGGCCTTTTAAATCTTCAATTACTTTAAATTTAACAGTTATCTCATCTTCTTGTTTTGAAAGTTTTTCACTCTTTTGAGCTCTTTCTTTTTTCAATTCTTCAATTTTTGAACTACTGCTATTTACACTTTCTTTAACTTCTTCTATTTTTTGAAGTGTCTCTTGTATTGATTTTTCTAAGTCTTCATTGTCTTTTTTGATTTGTTCGATTTGTGTATTTTTATTTTCAATACTTGTATGTGCATTTTCTAATTCTTGATTAATTCTTTCTTGAATTTCTTGAATTGATGCTTCACTTTCGTCAAATGATGATACAGAAATTTTCAAGTTTGTAATGTCAAAATTCAAGTCATCAATGTATTTTTGGTCATCTTTGTTCAATTCTGCAAATTCAGTAATTATTTTAGAAAGTTCTTCATTTTGTTCAACAATTTTATTTATTTCAACTTGTAAATCTCCTTTTGTTGAAACCGCTTCTTCTTTTTGTTTTTCAAGATTTGCTTGCTCTTCTTTTAGTCTATTCAAACGCTTTTCAAGTTTTTCAATATTTTCATTTATTGAAATAACTTTTTGTTTTTCAGTTGCATATGTGATGTCAATTTCTTGTAGTTCTTTTTCAAGATTTGCAGATAATTCTAAAATTCCTTCAATTGATTCTTCGTAATTTTGCTTGTCATTTTCTAGTTTTTCAATTTTTTGTTTTAGATTTTTTATCTCTTTTTCTAATTTTTCAATTTCTTTTCCTCTACCTAAAATATTAACTGTTTTTTTAGAAACTGAACCACCAGTAATTGCACCAGATGGATTAATTAAATCACCTTCTGTTGTTACAATTCTAAATGTATATCCATTTTGTTTTGCAACTTTAATTGCGGTATCCATGTTGTCAACAATTACAGTTCTACCAAGTAAATTTAAAATGATTTGCTCATATTTTTTGTTGTATTTTACAAGGTCTGATGCAATTCCAATAACTCCACTTTCATTACCTTTTATCTTGTCTAATTTTTTACCTCTAACAGATGAAATTGGTAAAAATGATGCTCTTCCTAAATTATTTTTTCTTAAATGTTCAACTAATCTTTTTGCATCTGTTTCTGTTTCTGTTACTATGTTTTGAAGACTTGTTCCTAAGCACATTTCAATTGCAGTTTGTAAGTCATCTGGAACTTCAATAATATTTGCTAAAACACCATTCATACCTTTGCCAAGTTCTTTGATATTTTCGCAGTCTTTAAGCAATGATTTTACACTTTTGATATATCCTTCTTTTTCTTTTTCTGTTTCTATCAAAAATTTCAATCTTGATTCTTTTATTCTCATTTCACTTGATAAAATATTTATATTGCTTTCAAATGATTTGATTTTTTGGTTTGCTTCTTCTCTTTGTTTTGCTACTTCATTTAATGAATTTTGAGCCTTATTTTTTTTGTTTTCAATTTCATTAAATTGCTTTGCAATGTCTTCTTTATTAAGACGAGTTCCATCTAGTTCAGAAATTGTTGACTGCATTTCTTGCTTTATTTGTGCTTGTCTTTTTTCAAAGTTTTGATAATTTATGTTTTGAGCATTTATTTCTGATTGAAGTTCATACTTTTTGTCTGTATTTTCTTCTACTGTATGTTTGTATCCTTCAATTTCAAGTTCCTTAGAAGATAATTTTTCTGTTAATTTATCTAATTCTGCTTGTTTTTCATTTAACTCTTTTTCAAATTTTTCTTTGTTTTGTTTTAAGTTATCTTTTTTAGCCTCTTTTTGTTCAATTTCGTCTTTCAATTCTTTAATCTTAGCATTTTGCTCTTCAATTTCTTTTAAATATCTATCATTATTTTCATTATTATTTGCAATTCTAGTCTTTGCAACATTTATATCAGAATTCAATTGTTCAATTTGTTTTTGACTCTCAAAACCTATATTTGACATATTTTCAATTGTTTCTGTAATTTCATCAATGCTAGATTTTAACTCTTCTTTTAAGATTTTTACTCTTTCCAGTCTGCCTTCTTCATCATTGCATTGAGACTGCATAATTTCAATGTCTTGTACAACTTTTTCCAAGTCTTGTTTATATTTTTCTATGTTGTAAACAAATAAGCCAATTTCAATATTTTTTAATTCTTCTCTTAAATTCAAATATTTTTTAGCCTTATCTGCTTGCATTTGTAAAGGTTCTAGATTACCTTCAATTTCAGTCAAAATGTCATTGATTCTTAAAAGATTCAATTTTGTATGTTCCAATTTTTTCTCAGACTCTTGCTTTCTTGTCCTATATTTAACAATACCTGCAGCCTCTTCAAAAATATGTCTTCTATCTTCAGACTTGTTACTCAAAATTTCGTCGATTTTACCTTGTCCAATAATTGAATATCCATCTTTACCAATACCAGTATCCATAAATAATTCCAATACATCTTTTAATCTGCATGGAACTTTGTTTATATAATAACCAGTCTCACCACTTCTATAGATTTTTCTTGTAACAGTTACTTCCGTATATTCAATTGGCAATGCACCATCAGAATTATCAAATACCAAAGAAGCCTCTGCAAATCCTAAAGACTTTCTATTTTGAGTACCTGCAAATATGATGTCTAGAGATTTTGTACCTCTTAATGATTTCATACTTTGTTCTCCAAGTACCCATCTTATTGCATCTGATATGTTGCTTTTTCCTGAACCGTTTGGACCTATTACTGTTGTTATTCCAGGCATTAGTTCTAATATCGTTTTATCTGCAAAGGATTTAAATCCTTGTAATTCTAATCTTTTTAAATACATTTATCTTATCACCTTTTTTAGAGATTTTTTAGGGATTTGGGGACGGGTCTTCAATCCCTATTTTTTTTTATTGTCATTGAGTACGTAAATTTTTGACAACTTTTGTTTTTTTACATTTTACTATAAGAACTGACAAAAAGCAAGAAAAATTTTCTTGCTTTTTTAGTTTGTAAAATTTTTTATATTTATCTTTCTATTGCGAAACAAGAACTTAACGAAAGCTATTTCACCAAGAAGGTGTACCTGCATAACTACCCCAAAAAAACATACCTGCATCTTGATAATTAAAATAACAATTTCCACGTCAAAAAAAGAAAAATAAATCCAAATATTGGCTATGCCAAAAAATTAATATAACTAATAGAAACCTAAATAGACTTATAAATGGTGAAACATCATCTATATCATTTAAATATTTAGAAGATTTATGCAAATACTTAGAATGTGATATATCTGAATTGATTAGTATAGATAACCACAAAAATATATATTAATCTCTTTAATAATATAAGTTTTCCAAGTTTAATTAATCATTATATTAAAAATACATTTTTCGACCCAACCGTTCAAAAAAATCCCTTGACATCACTCTATTTTTGGCATATACTAGACACATCAAATACGTGCACACAGTCACGTAAAATCAAATATCTCAAAATACATTTTAAACATTTGATAAATTTTAAAGGAGGCAATAATATTATGAATAACCTAATAGAAATTAGATGGCACGGTAGAGGCGGTCAAGGTGCAAAAACTGCATCATTATTATTAGCTGACGCCGCATTTAATACTGGAAAATACATTCAAGGTTTCCCTGAATATGGACCAGAAAGAATGGGAGCACCAATTACTGCTTATAACAGAATTAGTGACAATCCAATTACAGTTCACAGTAACATCTATGAACCAGACTTTGTTGTAGTAGTTGACGACACATTATTAGAAACAGTTCCAGTAACAGCAGGTCTAAAAGAAACAGGTGCAATTGTAATTAATACAACAAAATCTGCAGACTATTTAAAAAGTGTGTTAAATGGTTACAAAGGTGATATTTACACAATAGATGCAAGAAAAATATCAATTGAAGCATTAGGAAGATATTTTCCAAATACACCTATGCTTGCTGCAATTGTTAAAGTTAGTGGAATTATGTCTGATGAAGCATTCTTAGAAGATATGAAAGGTTCTTTTAAACATAAATTTGCTAAAAAGCCTGAAGTAATTGATGGAAACATGAAAGCCTTAGAAATGGCTTTAAAAGAAGTTAAAAAAATTTAACGGGATTTGGGGACAGGTCTTCAATCCCTAAAAATTTTTAAAAAAATCGGGACTAAAGACCCGTCCCTCAATCCCTAAAAATTTTTTAAAAAATCGGGACTAAAGACCCGTCCCTCAATCCCTAAAAAAATTTTAAAAAATCGGGACTAGAGACCCGTCCCCCAATCCCGATTTTTTACAAAGAAAGGTGAAAAAGATGACAAATATAGATAAAACAACACCTATGGAAGATTTAACAATAGGTGGAAACATATATGAAGCAGGTAATGCCAGAGAATTTAAAACTGGTGACTGGAGAAGTGTTAAGCCTGTATGGATAGAAGAAAAATGTAAACAATGTGGTTTATGCTACCCTGTTTGTCCAGATAATAGCATTCCTGTTTGCAAAGGTTCTTTAAAAAGAGAAGATTTTAATTATGATTATTGTAAAGGATGCGGTGTTTGCGCTAAAGCATGCCCATTTGGTGCAATTGTTATGAAGGAAGAAGGTGCTGAATAATGAGTATAAGAGAAAGATTAAGTGGTAATGAAGCCGTTGCAACTGCTATGAAACAAATTAATCCTGATGTTGTTGCTGCTTTCCCTATCACACCATCAACAGAAATTCCTCAATATTTTTCA
>ULMV01004063.1_pt1 | contig 13494 bp, 6 predicted proteins | sample 1951751 | NCBI WGS metagenome assembly ULMV01 (sample SAMEA4835560, study PRJEB28245) | human gut metagenome | biome: gut microbiome; material: fecal sample | place: Denmark | collected 2008 | reverse complement strand
ATATTTCATGCTCATCTATTATATAATGTTTTTTACATAAAGTCAATACTTTTGTTATAAAAAGTTAAAAAAGGCAAAGTGTGGTATTTCACACACGTTTTGCCTTTACTATATATCTTTGGGTATTAATACGATAAGGATGACAAGTTATTAATGTTATAATGTCCTGTCCTTCCTGTATTTCCAATTCACTAATATCATCTGGGTTAATAATTTTAGTTTCATAAACTTCGTAAGTAAGTTCTTCTTTAAAATTACGAATGCGAATTTTATCTCCGACCCCAATTTTATCTATATATCTAAATAATGTTGCTTTTCCATATCCCCTATGTGCTGCAATTACACTATTTGTATTTACTCCGCCTATTGGATAAGATGTTTCTGTAAGGTGTACTGCTCCTTTTTTCATATTCGCCGTGTTGGCACCTAATAATATTGGAACTTCTATATTTATTTTAGGAATACTTATATATCCAATAACATTATTATCAATTCCGTATTCACTTAAGTCTATTGCAGATTGCTCATATGAAAATGGATCTACTAATTTGTTTTGTTTTTCTTCATATATTTTTTGATTTTCTTCTTGTAATTTTTTATAAAGCTTATCTAAAATATTTTCGTTCTGCTCATCTGTTATTTTTACAACAAATTTTTCTTTTTCTGTTTCAACATTCTTTTCATATATATAATTACTTGCACTAGGAAAACAAAGTAATATTGTTCCTATTAAAATAAACAAAATTGCTACTATAATTAAAATCTTTCTTTTATTCATCGCTCTTTTTGCTCCTTTTAATAATTATTCCCACAATTAATGTAGTAATTAACACTATTATTAGTATTACTGTACCTATTTGTATTCCTGTTAGATAGTATTGCTTGTTAGTTTTCTTAGTTTCTACATTATTTATAGTATTAGAATTATTGCTGGTTTCTGTAGTGTTTCCACTATTATTATTTTCTGTATAATCCTCATATTCCACTCTTTTAGCTTTGACTAATAATCTATGTGAATTTACACCATATGGTGTACAAGTAACAAGTGTTACCAAATCTTCTCCACTTGTTATCCTTAATTCGTCTATATTATCTGGAAGTACGACTTTTATTTCATATACTTTATATGTTAATATCTCATTTAATACATGAATATAAAATATATCTCCTACTACAAGTTCATCAAGTCTTGTAAACAATTCCGCATTTGGCAATCCTGTATGTCCTGTTAATACTGAATGTGTAGAATTTCCTCCAATTGGCACTGATGTATTTTGAATATGCCCAACTCCTTTTTCTAGTACTTCTTCACTTGTGCCATGATAAATTGGTAAGTCGACTGAAATCTTAGGAATCTGTATGTAACCCATTATTCCATCTTCAGAAAGATTTAATACTTCTTTATAATTTTCTGGTAATGCATAACCACTTCCAAAAACAAATGGGTCATGTACTGGGTCTCCAGACAAGTTTTCATTATATGTTTGTGCTTTTTCTTTTTCTTCTTTTAGTGAATCTTCTCCTATGCCAACAACCATTTTATCATAGTTTCGTATTGCTTCTACATGATTTTTTTCTGCAAAATAGTTACTTATACTAGGATATAAAAATATTCCTGTTCCTACTATTATAAATATAATGGCAATTATTAATAATATTTTTTCGCTTTTCATCTTTCCCTCTTTGAAAATATAGGACGGTCTATAATGGCCGTCCTACTTTTTATTGTTTGTGTAAATTCTTCTTTTTGCTTGCTATTACCAATAACAAAATTCCTAAACCAACAAATACAATTCCTCCTGCAACAAACGCTACTGTTCCTGCACCACCTGTTACTGGTAATTGGAAACCTTTTGTATTTGTAAATGTTAATTTGTAAATTCCTGTTGTTCCTTCTTCATCATCTAAAGCTCCATCTAAATTGTCATCTTTTATTGTTATTGTTTTTATTTCTGTTGCTATATTATATCCATCTGGTGCTTTTGTTTCTGATAAGCTATATGTTCCTTCATCTAATCCATATAAAGCTAATTTACCATTATCATCTACAACTAGTTCTGTTGTTGCACCTGCATCTGATTGATTTGCTTGATAATATACTCCAGAAGCTGTTTTTACAAAGTATACTTTTTCTGCACCAATTGCTAGTTCGAATTCAGCTCCTTTTAAAGCTTCTCCAGTTGTTTTATCTGTTTTTGTGATTTCTGCCCCATATGTGAATACTTTATTACTTGTTTCTTGTGTTTGTGAGCTTGTTGCATCATATGGGTTATTGCTATATGTTAATGTTGCTGCATTTGAGTTTCCAGCACCTCCAACATTTGTTGAAGCTCCAGCTGTTAATTTTGCACTGTAAGTAACTTTTACTTTATCATAGTTTTTAATTTGATCATATTTTAAGTCAACATCAAATGCTGTATTTCCTGTTGCTGTAAGTGTATAGTTTGTTGTTTCTGTTAATTGAACAGGTGTTGCTGAACCTTTTTGTCCAAAAACTTTGATTGTTGCTTTGTCTACTGTTAATCCATTGCTTAATGCATCACTTATTTTATAAGATTTTGCTAAGCTTCCTGTAGCATATGTAGGAATATCTGCTACAATTGTGAATGGTATTGTGTCTTTTGTGCTATAATTATCTTTTGTTTTTGTCTCATCTGTAACTGTTTTTGTGATTTGTGGTTTTGTTGCTTTTATTGTTACTGCCATTGAATCTGGTAACTTCCACTCTTTTGTTGTATTATCAAATTCTGGTGTTAAGTTTATTACTGATGGTGTATAAACCATATATCCATTTTCAATTAAAATTAAATATGTTCCCATTTCACATCCTGTGAATGTAACACTTCCTGTTAATTTTTCATCTGTAACAGGATATGATGCTATTCCTGTTGCTGTTTGTGTTTTTGCTGTTAATGAAACTGTTCCTCCTTTTATAGCTGCTGATAATGCACTATAAAATACTTTTGCTTCATCTGAATTACTTGTTACGTTTTTGTAAAAGTTTTCTGGGTCTGAATATGCTGAATAATTAGCATCTACCCATGTTTTTACATTGTTATTCCATGTATATGGTACAGCTTGTGGTTGGTCAGCTGTGTAATCATAATTAACTGTTGCTAATTGATATGCTGATACTTTTGCTCCTGCTTCTATTCCTGAAACAGTAATGTCTTTTGTGTTTGTTGTAGTTGTAATACTTGCATATGCTGGCAAATTTAATCCCATTAGCATTAAAACTGTCGTAATAACTATAACTATTGCTTTAAAACTTGTTTTTTCTTTCATTTGTTTATTCTCCTCTTCCTTTTATTTCTCGCATTTATTAAAATGCATTTTTTTGCTCCTGCTAAAACTCCTAAAGCAACTCCTATAGATAATACCACTATTCCTATTTGATAATAGTTTTTCAATCCAAAGCCTCCACTTGTAGGAAAATTGTAATATTCCTTATTTGGTAATAAAAGCTTACCATCATCTGCTTTTATCATTGCTGGCGGATTTCCAACTGCATTTATTTTTAATGGTGTTCCATTAATAGTAACTATTGAAGTATCTGATGTGTCATATGTTCCAGTAACAAATTGAATTTTCCATTGTCCATCTGGAATCATTCTTCCTTCTGCTGATTTTATTTCTACTAATCTGTATTCTTTATCTATTGGTAATTCTTCTAGTTTTAGAAGTCCTGTATTTGATGATGCATATGTTCCAACTAGTTTCCAATCTGAACTTACATTTTGAGTATCTATCAAATTATCTGTTGCTGTTGTTCCTATAAATTGATATAGATTAAATTGTGTATCTGCTAGAGTTTTTTCATGATTTTCTTCTGCTACTTTTGTTATTCTTATATCAGCAGTTTTTATTTTGTAATAATAAGTTACTTCTGTATCTTCTTGTATTGTTCCTGTAGCATTTTCTGGTGTTCCTACCAATTCATAAATTGAATAGTCTATTTTATCTTCACTTGCTTGTGAAGTTGTATATTCTGCACCTTTTTTCAAATCTTTTGTTAGCTCATCTGCTACTTTTTCTCCTGTTGTTGAACCTTTTAAAGGAACTGATTCATTTGTTCCATCTATATAATGATGTACTGTTAATGTATATGTTTTTTCTTTGTAATAATAGTTTATTACTTGTTTTGTTCCTTCTTCGTATGTTCCTTTATAATTGTCTGGAATATAATAATCAGCTGGATTTAATCCATCTGGAATATTATCTCCATAATAATCTGCGTTTGTTATTATTACATATTCTATATCTGTGTCTGGTAATGTTTCATAATTCGTTCCTACATCTCCTGTACTTGTCTCTGTTTCTGCAACTTTAGTTGTTGTTGTTCCTCCATCTTTTGTCCATAAGAAGTGGTTTACTTCTATGTTAGATACTGTATTACTAAATTGTACGATTATATGCTTGTCTTCCCTTACATCTTCAAATATTGGTAATGTTACTGTTCCATCATCTGCTGTTGTAAAGTTCGTATATTCTTTGCCATTTATTGTTATACTGTTTATTACATATTTTGCATCTGGTGTTATTTTTATTATTTGTGTAGAGTCTTTTCCATATTCTACTTTTTCTACATAACGAATACCATCTTTTGTGTATTCTACCCCATCTACTGTTACACCTGTCTGACCGTCTATGTTTCCTCCAAATACATTATTGTTTTTCTTTACTTCTGTTGTTATTTTAAAATTCTTAATTTTGTTTTCTACTTCAAGCCTTTGAGCTTCTGGAACTAATGCCCCTGATGCTCCTAGTTCAATTACAAATGCCTCTGAATTTCCAACTCTTGTTAGCATTTGCTCTTTTGGTGTTGTATCATCTTCACTTCTTTCTATTTCACAATTTGTAGCACTTAATGTTGAAGAATTGAAAAATCCTCCTGCTACCAATGCTCCATTTTTAGTTTCTGTTACTGTTGTTACACCATCATAATCATCACCATATAATCTGCTTGAATATTCAACTTTGTTTTTAGAATTTAATTTTATTACATAACCATCACATGCATCTTCTCCAGACTTTTCTACAAATGTTGTTCCATCTGTTCCTGCTGTATCTTTTGAATAATACCATCCTCCAAATAATATTCCTCCATCAGAGGTTACTTGTAAATCTGAAATGTATTCATCGTATGTACCTGTTAGTTCATAAATTCTTGTTGAAGTTCCTGTTGGTTTTACTTGATATATTCCTGCATCAAATTGTGTGCCAGTATAATTTACACCTGCAATAATATTTCCATCAGTAGAAGTATCTAAGCTTGTTATTTTACTTGTTCCACTACCAATTGAAAATGCACTTTTTATAGATGAGCCTGTTAAACTATATAGACTTATACGTGCAGATGTAGATGAATTTGAAGCTACTGCAATTCCTGCAGAATATTCTGTTAAATCTGGTGCATCTTGATTATTTGTTCCTCCAATTGTTTGACTCCATTGATATACACCTGTATCTGAATATGATGCTACAAATGCATCTCTTTCTCCAGTATTTGTCATTGTTCCTTTAACTTCTGTTCCTGCTCTATCGTAGAAATTAAATGGTGAACTATAATATTTTCCTGTTATTACATAATTTCCTTGACTTGTTTCTATTACTGATTGAATTTCATCATCATATGTTCCACCAATTCTTAAGCCCCATTGATAATTTCCATTTTCATCTAATTTTAATAAAATTGCATCTTTTTGTGATAATTCTGTAGTTGATGTTCTTGAAATTTCAGTTATTACATTTCCATCATATTTTATAGAATTACTTTCTGCATATCCTACTGCTACATATCCTCCATCTGATGTTTGAATAACTTTACTTAACGAATCATCATCTTCTCCTCCAAAAACTTTCGCCCAAGTTACATTTCCATCTGCATCATATGAAATTATCAGTCCATCATTATTTCCTTCTGATGTTTTGTCTACTACACCATCGTTATCTACATCTATTCCATCTGTTGCTCCTACAACAACATCTGAGGAATATTTAGAGAATGAACCTACTACTATTACTCCACCATTTTTTAATGGTGCCACAGACTTTACATAGTTCCATCCTTCTCCAGTTAATCCTGTTACCCAGTCAAAAATTTCTGCTCTTGATGCTCCTATTCCAAAGTAATATGTTCTATCTGCTTCATTTTCTGGTAATATATATCTATCATCTGTATATACTTCTATTGCTTTATATAGTCCTTCTGGCAAATTAGCTGTTATTTGTCCATTTGAGTCTGTTGTTACTGCATAATAGCCTGTTTTTTCTATTGGACTTAATTCTACATCAATATTTATATTTCTTACAAATGCAGCATCCAGTCCACTATTTTCAGAACTATCTTTCCTATATGTAAACTCAACAATATATGTTCCTGCTTCCAAGTCAACTGAAACCTCATTGAATTTTAATGTATCATAGGTTGTACCATAACTAGTTCCTCCTATTTTGGTTGAAGTTCCTCCTATTGTTTTGTTTGTCTCCAAATTAGTTATTGTATAATAAACATAATCATACCTTACACTTTCTGATGATACAGACCAATCAAATTTTAATTTTCCAGGTTCAGTTATCTTAAATTTATCTGATGTCAAAGTCCCAACTGCACTACTAACATGATAACATCCTGTACTCTCCCAAGTCCCATCATTTCTTTGTGTCCATTTATTTCCTTTTGACGAAAATGAAAGTTGGATATTAGTTGGTGTTGTATCAAAATATTCCCCAACAATTTTTCCATCAGAACCTTTTACATAATTTCCTTTCGTATCTGTAATTTTAAATCTAGTTCCTGCAATTGGAACTTTTGGACTTGAGGTTCCATTTTGATAATATTTATAAATTGAAAAGATTTGTCCATCTTCAACACCAATTTGGATTACTGGTGTTGAAGAACTAGGCTCTTTAATATTTAAATCCTTTTCAGATGTATCAGAATCAGCTTGTGTAATTGTTCTAATTACTGATTCTCCATCAAGAATTTGTATTTTCAATGTTCCGTTTTCTCTATATGCTTTAAACTTAAGTTCAGTAGTATCCAAAGAATATCCCTCTGGTGCATAAATTTCTTTTATTGTATATTCACCTGTTATATATTTTCCGTCAACATATTCATACAAGTCATTAATTGTAAGTATTCCATTTTCATCTGTTGTATAATTCTTTCCTCCTGCTTTTATTCCTTCACCTGTAATTAAATATTGTGCTCTTTCTAGTGTTTTATCTTTTCCGTTATAATCTTTTTCACCTTTTGCATATTTAGTTAATTGTAAACTATATGTTGGTATTTTTTCATTTTGTAAATTTAAATTAATTGTAGGTATTTCATCTACTGTAGTTATTTGTTTTGTCTTTGTTGAACCATTATCTGTATATTTTAATTCAAATGTTCCAGCATTATTTGTTATTGTAAATTTAATTGGTGTTTGTGGTATATAACACTTATATGCCTTTATCTCTTCTAAAGTATATTCCTTGTCTAAGAATAATCCAGCCGTATTAATATTGCCATTTTTATCTGTTGTTAATATTTCACCATCTTTGCCTTCTCCTGTTAATCTAAATTTAACATTTTTTAATGCTTGTCCTACTGTATCTGTTTTATTTATAGCAAGTTTCGCTTTTACTTCATCTTGTATCTTTACTTGAATTTTATAGTCTTTTCCATCAGTTGGAGGTATTACCTCATCTGCCTTTACTGTGCCATAAATCAAATTTAAATGTGAACTCTCTTTTTCTTTGCTTGGATATGTCAAATACAAACTTTCTGAACCATCTTCATTTATTTTGGTATATGTATAAAATCTTATTTCTTCTTCATTTAAAACATAGTCATCTGTTGTTTTTAATTCTTTTATTGTATAATATCTTTCTACATATAAACCAGTAATTAAAATTTTACCATCTTGGTCTGTTACTTTTATTGTACTTGTATCTGCTCCATCTTCTGTAACTGCAAATGTTATTCCTTGTAATGTCTTAGTTGAATTTTTTTGATATTTTACAATTTCTAAATCATATTGTTTAGCAATCATAAAGCCTAATTTTGCAGAACCTGTTGAAGTATAATACAATCCTTCTTCTGTGTTTAATGCAAAATATATTGCATGTTCTGAATATGTAACTTCATTATAGTCTACACCTTGTGGTAGTTGAATTTTATATTCAAATTCTATTTTATCTCCTGATGCTAATTTGTGTGAATTGTCTAATACTATTAAATATGTTTTTATTTTTGTCCAATCTTGAACATCTTTAGCTAATGTCCAGCCATTTGATGCATCTGATAGATCTTGATTTGGTCTTTCTGCTGTTGAATAATATATTGTTACTTTATCTTTTATTACATCTGTTAATGTGATAATTCCAGTATTGCTCATATATGCGGTAAATGTAGAACCTAAATCATTTCCACTTAATACATATTGATTTCCTTCAAATGGTACTACACCAAGGATTTTTACATCTTGTATATCATATGTATAATTATTTGTTGCAGATACTGTAATATTTGCAGTTCTTTGGTCTTTATCTGTTTTTGCAACCCTTGGAGCTATTGTTACTCCACCTTCTTCACCATAATTACTTCCTGTTTGTGTTGTATTTAAACTAGAGCCTGGCTCAAATGTTAAAGAAGTTTCTCTATAGTTTACCCTTTCTGTAGTATTAGAATCTCCATCTATATCATATGTATCTGCTCCTTTATAGTAATAATCATATGCATTTTCATGCACTGCCCATAGTTTAACTTGTTTTGTCGTTTTTGCAATTCTTGGATCTGGAGTTAAATCACAATCTACTATAATATTAAATGTTTCTTCATTTGCACTTTGTGTTAAGATTTTTATATAATAATTTCCATTATCTTCATAAAGATCATATGCTGTTATTTTTACATTTTCATTATTTGTTGTTACCTCATTAATTTCAGATAAAATTATTTCACTTGGTAATTGTACTAAGAACGTACCATTTTTCCATCCTTGTTCATTATATCCTGAAGTTACTGTTGATATTGTTATCTGTTGATGTTCTGCTGTTGCATGTGTTGAAATTGTATTTTCTCTTATTGAAATTGTTGCTATAGATGTTGGTGCTTCATATTGTGCTCTATTACTTGCTGTTGCTTTATAATAATATGTTGTTTCTTCACTTGCATCTGTTTTTGGTTTTATCATATATCCATCTAAATAACTATAAATATATGATAAATTATCAAATTCTTCTCTTGTATAATTAGTAGTTATATACTCATCATCAAGTTCTTTAACATTATATACATAAAAGTAACTAGATGCATTTGTACTACTTGTTTCTACTCTTACATGTTTTACTGGTGTTTCATATTTATATGGATTTGATGATGTATATGTTTTCCAATCATTTGCTGTAAATGTTTTTAATAATGTATTTGTTTCTGCATCATAAACTTTTATCCAACCATCTGATTTTAATGTATCTGTTCCACTAAAATAAATTCCTGTATTTGTTGTTATTTCTTCCATAGAATCATATTTTGCTGATGTATTTAAAAATTGGTCTGTTTTTCCTGTTGTTTCATTCATTATTATTCCATCTGTAATACCATTTGTTCCTGTATATGCTCTCCATTGTACTATATATTTGTCATCTTTTTCTTCCAATGATATGCCATTATAAATATTAATTGGTTTCTTCTTTGATACTACATAATCATAATATGGAGTTCCCATATATGTTCCTACATATACTGAAAATGATGGTGAATATGTTTGACTTATTTCTTGTTTTTTTCTCCATGTTGTTGTTACAACTCCAGTTGCTGTATTTGAAACATATGGATTTGTAAATCCATCACTCTCATTTGGATTGTTATATCCTTTATTTATTGCTTCTACGGGAATTGCTAATTCAAAACTTGTTATATTTTCGCCTAGTTCCTGATATGCTTCTGCAGGATATATTATTGTAAAATTAAATGTACTATATTTAGTTCCATAATTCGTATATGAATATGCATTTGAAGTTATTTTTCCATTTTCATCTATTATAGATGACTTAGTTGCTGTATATATACTTGTTTCAGCATCATATGTATATGTTATATTTGTTCCAGATATTTTTACTGATGTTGGCTTATATCCATTAAATTCTGGTATTGTTCCTGTTATTTCTGAACTTTCTAATATCAGTTGATTTTTACTTTCGGCAGTTTTTATATCAAAATTTAATTCTAATCCTTCTTCTTTTACTAAAGAATTCATTTCTTTTATTTCAACTGTTTGAGTTTTAGGGGTTATTGATGCATCTACTTCTCCATACCAATCTATTACAAATGGCACTATTTTAGTAAATGTTTTTTCATTTCCACTACTATCTACATATGTTCCAGAAAATGTTACTGAATTTTCTTTGCTATAATTACTTGTATCATTTCCTATTGCAGATGTTCTACTACTTGAGCTAGAATAATCACCTGAACGTACAGAACCCATTAATAATTTTTGTGTTCCATTTGTTATGTCCTTTAGTTTTATTTCTTTTGTATTTGTAGAAACATAATTTTCTTCAACTTCATTATCTTTTACTATTGATGTATTAAAATAAAAGTTTTCTGAATTTATTGTTATTTTTCCATTTGTAAGATGCCCTTCTTCTGCTACACTTAAATTCATGTATAGTGTTGCTTGACCTCCAACCTCATTACATGTTCCTCTTATTGATTCTGCTATTCCATCTCCATTTTTATCTTTTAGAAAGAATGCATCAAATTTGATTGTGCTTATATCATTTCCATCTGCATCTTTTATATCATTGTCTCCATCTTTTACATCATCATATGCTTGCGTTCTTTCTAACTCTGGAGATAACATTGTTTTATTTGTTTTTTTATTTGATATTATTAAATATATTCCTATTATACTTACTGCTACTAGTATAATTACAATACTTATTATACTTTTTTCGTAAGTCTTCTGTTTTTCATTTCTTTGGTGTTCCCCCTTTCTATTTTTTTTCAAAGTTTTCTTATGTTTTAGTACTGTATCAGGTTACAGCACTCCAGGATACCAAAATTATTTTATCCAAAGTACACTACGACAACCGTACGTGGTCATAGTAGTAGTTAGGACAGGTGTCGTTGCTGCGGACAGAGGCTGGACAGATGTCGCCATTGTAGTTATAATAGCCACCACGACTGCCCCTGTAGTCAGTAGAGTAGGCCTTTGTGGTCCAATCCCACACATTTCCAGCCATATCATATACATTATTGGCTTTTGTATATTCTGCACTTCCTGCTGGAATTCTTGTACTTGTGCTTTGGGCTTTTGTTTCTGTCATCAAAGGTGTCTCTGCATTTGCAACTATGTAATTAAATGTTGCATTATAATAATTTCCCCATGTAGTTGAATTCTTCATCAATTGATATGTTAGTGTTGTTCCATCTGATATTGTTGCACCAGATTTAACCAACCATTCTAATGCTTCGTCCCACAAGTTTCCAAATATCATTGATGTTTTTACATCTGTATTTGTCCCTTTTAGTGTTAAACATTTTTTATACATTGTATACCAGTTCTGGCTAGCTATGTTAGTATCCATTTTTCTTACCACTGCAGTTCCATTCAATCCTCCAGTTTCATATCTGCCTATATAAAATCCTCCATATTTTTTTATGCTTTCTATTATTTCATAGTAATTTTGTTCTAATTCTTGAGCCAACATTTCATACCTTGTTTCTCCTAAACCTGAACTATGCATGTATGAATAGCCATCACGGTCATATGATGTACTTTGTAAAACATTTGGGTCTCTAAAGTTTGTCTGGCTTGTTATATTCATTATTCCATTTGTTTCTGTCCAATTTAATGCTTTTCTTCCCGTACTAGAAAAACTATATAGCTTTCCCCATATTTTTCCCTTGTTGTCTACTCCATATATCCTAGCTGGGTCATCTACTGGTACCCATACATATTGATTTCTTGTTTTTTGCAAATTAAATATGTTTATTTCTTCTTGAGTTGGAACTGTGGTATCTGTAGTTGTGTCGTCATTAGTTGTAGTGTCATCTGTTGCAGTGCCGTTTGTTGAATCTTCATTTCTCGTGTCCCCATTTGTTGTAGCATTGAATGTATTTACATCAACATTAGCATCTTGCACAATATTACTTTCAGGCATATTTTCATTTATTACTATTAAATCATCCTCAAATGCTGGTTCATCTATAGCTACATTGCTTTGAGTACTTTCACTATCCACTAAAATTGTACTCCAATCTACATCTCCTTCATAAATAACAAAGCCTTTACTTGCTGTTGTTTCTCCTTCTATTTTTGAGGCACTATATCCTTTTGGAACTGGTACTTGTATTACATTTCCATCTGCATCTGTCTCATTTACTACACTTCCACTTTCATCTTTTAATGTACTGTTTACATATGTTACTCTTTCATTTGCAGCTTGAGTATCATTATTCAATTTTTTATTTTCATCTGCAGCAATTATTGTTGTTATTACTTTTACTGATGTTACTGTTACAATTAATACTATTATTGCTATTATTACTGCTACTGTTGCACTTAAATTTAATTCTATTACTTTTGGCTCTCCCGTATTTTTATTTGCTTGTTTTTTATACATGAAAAATCACCCTTCTTTTGTATTTTTTGCAATTATTTTTAATCTCATATCGCTTCCTTTATTTAATCATATTAGCATATTTTTTTCAAGTTTTTTTACGACTTTTTTCGAGGAATTTTTCGGTAATTTGAGCATCAATTGGATAATATTATTTGAGTATTTTGTTAGCCAAATTTAACTAATAAATTTTCTTCAATAAAAAGCAAAAAATAGATGGACTGCTTCTATATTTTACACAATCCATCTATACTTATTTTTTATTTTACACATTAATTTAATCTATTATTCTTCTTTTGCTAATTCCTTTAGTTCTTTCTCACTTAATCCTGTGATTTCTGCTATTTTTTTAATTGGCATTTTTTCTTTTAATAACTTCTTCGCAACTTCTTTTATTCCTTCTTCTCTTCCTTCTTCTCTTCCAGCTTCTCTCTCAGTCAATAAAGCAGATTTCTCCTCAAGTTTTGACATCAACCTAATTTCAGCCAGTCTCTTAACTTCTGCATCCCCTGTTAATACTTCATAGTTTTCCATAGCTTTCTTTACATTTTTATTTTCTTTACTTGCCATTTATATTAAATTTCTCCCTTCATTATATCATTTCTTTGTTTTTAGTGATTTTTTCGTATTCTTTCTTTAATCTCTTATTCTTCTTTTGACAATTCCTTTAGTTCTTCCTCACTTAATCCTGTACTTTTTGCTATTTTTTCAATAGGTACTTTTTCTTTTAACAAATTCTTTGCAACTTCCTTTATTCCTTTTCTTATACCTTCTTCTCTCGCAGTCGATAAAGCAGATTTTTCCTCCAGTTTTGACATCAGCCTAATTTCAGCCAATCTCTTCACTTCTGCATCCCCTGTTAATACTTCATAGTTT
>ULMV01028770.1_pt1 | contig 13508 bp, 10 predicted proteins | sample 1951751 | NCBI WGS metagenome assembly ULMV01 (sample SAMEA4835560, study PRJEB28245) | human gut metagenome | biome: gut microbiome; material: fecal sample | place: Denmark | collected 2008 | reverse complement strand
TCTAATTTGTGGACTTTGTGCGGTGTTGCCTTAAATATCTTGATTATCCAGACAAAATGTGCTATAATTTAATAAGAAGATTCATCTAATAATATGGTTAGCTATAACAATAGTAAAGAGGTGCGCTATGTCAGAGGATAATAACAATGCTGCAAATGATACTAAGATAACATCTGAAAATGCAAGCGAAACATATTCAAAAATCAGAAATAGCATTATCGCCGCACAAAAGAGAATATACACTGCTGTCAATTCCGCCATGGTACAGGCATACTGGGAAATAGGCGAGCAAATTTACATTGCTTGCGGTGAAAACGACCGTGCAGAATACGGAAAGGGACTTTTAAAATATTTCTCCGACCATCTTACAGCAGAATTTGGCAAGGGATTTACCGTTGCAAATCTTCGTAATATGCGGCAGTTTTATATGATGTATCAAAAACGCTACACACTGTGTAGCGAATTGAGTTGGTCGCATTACCGTATACTCATGCGTATCTCTGACGAAAAACGCAGAGAGTGGTATACCGAAGAATGTGCAAAGTCTGGCTGGAGTGTACGTCAGCTTGAGCGTCAGATAAGCACAATGTTCTATGAAAGACTGCTTGCAAGCAAGGATAAGGGCTCTGTTAGGAACGAAATTCAGACCAAAGAACCTAAGCCGGAGTACGAAAAGATTATTCGCGATCCTTATGTGCTTGAGTTCCTTGACCTTCCTGAGAATCCTCACTTTTATGAAAAGGATCTGGAACAGGCTATTATTGACCATCTTCAGAAATTTTTGCTTGAGCTTGGCAGAGGTTTCAGCTTTGTTGCGAGGCAGAAGAAAATCACCTTTGACGGACGCCATTTTTATATAGATTTGGTGTTCTATAATTACATTCTGAAATGTTTCGTTCTTATTGATTTGAAACTTGGTGATTTGACTCATCAGGATCTTGGTCAAATGCAAATGTATGTGAATTACTATACACGTGAGCTGATGAACGAGGGTGATAATCCACCAATTGGAATAGTTCTGTGCGCTGACAAGAGCGATGCAATTGTTAAGTACACTTTGCCTGAGGACAACAAGCAGATATATGCGTCAAAGTATATGACCTATATTCCAACTGAAGATGAATTCAAAAAAGAGCTTCGGCTTGAAGATTTTGAGCAGCTTTCCAACGAGTGATTTTGATCATTATTTGATCATTATTCCCGCAAAAACATACGAAAAGTTACGGAAAACGTGTTTGCTGTAAATTGCAGTAAGTGGCTCTATCATGCGAAATTTCGCAATTCACAGAAAGATACGAAAATCACGAAAAGACTTTCGATTCCCGTACGGGTCACCAGACTTAAATCCCCCGAATGGCTCTATAAAGCCGTTCGTGGGATTCTCTATTTCCGGAAAAGTTCATTTGATCATTGTTTGATCATTATTTTAAGATGCTTCGTTTTTATCGGCTGCCGATTTGCTCTGCAGGTCGGTATCAGAGTTGCTTTCCGGGCAACCATTAGCCCCGATTTTCAGCACATTGGTAATTGGGTTCAAGTCCATTTTCCCTCAAAAAATATCTACGGAAGTGCATTTCTGATTTTGGGCATAATGTCTATTTTGCCTAACATAGTTGGATCCCTCCGCCCAGTTCAAAAGTTCGGTTCGAGTGGTGCGTTGTTGGAGGGAGGTTGTGCTTGGTGGTTCGGTAGGATAGGTCGGGATTATAGGTTATAAGTTCAGGTGCCGCAGTGAAAGCTGCAGCGTTTTATATCACATTCATTCTGTAAAGTTTACGCGATAATTTCGGACAGCACAACAAATGACCGGAACAACTTTGTGGATGTGAGAAGGTACGAAATGCCGTTTGAATGCTTATTCGCAAACAAGAAGCTTAACACGGTGTTCTTCCACGACCAACTGTTCGCGAATATACACCGGCAACGCGGTATGTTGAGCACGCTAATCGTGGTGTCAGCAGCAGTGTAATTTGACACGGAAACAGAAGTGAAATGCAGTACAAAAGAAGTTATTCGTACCACTGACGGCAAGTTGTTCTGACAACTTGCTCTGTTCTTGAAATATTCCACCTTGCTTTTCGATAGGAACAACCAACCACATTCGCTGCCATTGCAAAACCGCCTGTCCCCCGCACGAAACAGCAGGTGTTTTTTATGGAAAAATCTGTCGGACAATCACGGCTTTTCACTTGATTCAACTGTCAGCCCTTCGCTCCTTTTCTTATCCGAGTCGGCGTCAATCCATAATATTCCCGTATCTTCCTGCTCATATCATTTGAACAGCAGAAACCGACAGCCACGGAAATGTCCGTGAATTTCATTGCGGTGTGCCGAATAAGCTCATACGCCCTTGTGCAGCGGATATGGGACAGATATTCCCTCGGCGGCATTCCTGTTTCGGCGCTGAACACATGAGTTAGATATCCGACGCTCACGAAGTTTTCAGCGGCTATATCAGCGATTTTTATGTCCTCCGCGTAGCTTCGCTCAATAAAAAGACGCACCATTTCCGCGAGCTGTTTTTGTGCGCTGTCAGGTCGCTCTTCTTTATGCGGCTTTATCTGCTCATACACCACGGAAATGATCTCAAGTGCAGCGCCAAGCTCTGTGTAGATATTCGCACCATTGGTGAAAATATCGGTCATCTTATCAAACCCACTGCGCAACTCCGGATCATTACGCACTATGATGATACCCTCCTTGCTTGTGTCGGTGAGCATTGCAAAAAGGTCAGGGCGCACAAGCTGATTTCTCAGCTCCCACGGATTTATCATGACGATGTATCGGTGGTATTCCGCACTTGTCGTCACACGAACCCTGTGATGCTGGCTACTCTTTATCAGCACAAGGTCGTTTGCGTATATATGATAGGTTTCCTTTGCAGTAATGTCAAGCTCTCCCTCTGTAATGTACATCAGCTCACAGCAGAAATGCTCATGGCTTACCCCGGACATCGGATCTTCGTAATAGCCTGCGTGTTCTATAATTGCCACAATATCACCTCGTAAACAGTATATCACAAAACTGCGATCAATTCAATGACTTACAGCAGATTTTCTATAAAAACCGACAGATTGTTTATTGAACGATATGCCGGATTCAGATATAATAATGATAATAAGTGCGAAAGGAGATATCCCTCATGAATATCAAAAAAATCATAGCGGCCGTATTATGCCTTTCCGTTCTGGTCAGCAAGACTGCGAGTGGTCATGACATCATCGGGCAGAACCAAACGGAGGTCACACTTATGGCGTCAGCTTCAGAAGCAAAAGAGGTCATCAAAATCCTACCTGCGACGGTCAATTCCGAATACAAGCAGGTACTCGTTGACGGCAGCACAACAAACATGGACGAAGGTACGGTGTACAGGGGGCTTGGCGTTATCACCGGCAACAATTCATCGCGCCTGCTCATGGATTACAAAGCCAAAAACCCAAAGGCTTACTGGGAGATAATGAACCTGCTGTTCAAGCCGGATTACGGCGCAGGGCTTACCCATGTCAAAATAGAATTCGGAACGGACGTAAATTCTTCCTCGGGAACAGAACCCTCCATCATGCGTTCGGAAGACGAGGAAGCTGACGTGACAAGGGGAGCAGGCTTTATGTTTGCGGCGGACGCACTTTCGATTAACCCTGACATTTCGGTGGATTTGCTCCGCTGGGGCGAGCCCAAGTGGGTCACAGACGCGTTCTCCGTTTCTCAGGAAAACGGCTTTAAGGCGCGCTACAAGTGGTACAAAGCAGCTTTAGACAAGGCTTATGACACCTACGGCATAAAGTTTACCCACATCAGCGCCGACTCTAACGAAGCCGCAAAGGTTGATACCGAATGGATAATTTATTTCGCTGACATGCTCGAAAACGAAACTGATGAGCGCTACGATTACGGCGCGATAAAGATAGTTGCTTCTGACGAGATAGGCTCATGGAATATCGCAAAGGAAATGACAAAAAACGAGAAGCTCCGTGATGCGGTAGATATTCTCGGGGAGCATTACAACACATGGGCAAACGACGCTGTAAAGGCGCTCAACAAGGACTATGGCAAGGAGGTCTGGTATACCGAGGGCGTAGCCTCCACAAATATCGCAAAGCTTGCTGTGAACAGCAACGGCAGCGGTCTTAACGGCACAAACGGCGCGCTTGACGTATGCAACAGAATAATCAACGCCTACTACAACGGCAGAATGACAATGTACGAATATCAGCCAGCGGTGGCAGCGTATTATTCTGGCGCGAAGTATTTCCCAAAGTCCCTGCTGAACGCGCAGACTCCGTGGAGCGGCTATTACGAAGCTGACTGCGGAATCTGGACTTCGGCGCATTTCACGATGTTCATGAAGAACGGCTGGCGTTACATAGACAGCGCGTGCTTCGGTGACGGCAAGGAATCCCACGCCATTTCCGAGACCACGAATAACTACATGACAGTTACCGACACCGCCACCGGCGATTACTCTATCGTTATATGCAACGACAGCAGCGAGCAGCGTAATTACACGTTCACCCTTGATAATATGACAAAGGCAGACGCGCCCGTTTATGTCTGGGAAACCAGAGGTCCGGATAAAGGTCAGGCTTACGACGCAAACTATTTCAAGAAGATTGCCGCATATCAGCCGGTAAAGACAAAAGGTGGGTACGCTTATTCCATTGAAGTAAAGCCCTATTCCATAGTAACCGTCACTACGCTTGACAAAACGGCTGATTCGTCTGTATATAACTGCTCATACAAGGACACTCCGCTCAAGCTTAGCTACACCGATAAGTTTGAGTACTCAGACGAGTTCCTTGCATCAAGAGGAAATGCGCCGCTTTACACCACCGATTACGGCGGAGCATTCGAGGTCGCAGAGGTCGATGGGAACAAGGTGCTCATGCAGATGATTAATGCGGACAACAAGCCTACCGACTGGCGGTACAGAAGTACCCCGAACCCTATAACATCGCTGGGCGATGACCGCTGGAGCAACTATTCGGCGAAGATAGATTTCAAGTTTGCAGGCAAAGCGTCTGACAACTATGTCGCGTTCGGCGTGCGCTATCTCACGGCAGAGCTTGATTCCTGGTCTGCGGAAAACGGTTACAGTTTAAAAGTTTACCCCAACGGACGCTGGGAGCTTAGAAAAAATACCGTCACCCTCTCCAGCGGTACTGTAAAGAAGTTCAACTCCTCCGCATGGCACAATGTGAAGATCACTGCGGCAGGTACTAAAATAATTGCATATCTGGACGGCAAAAAGCTTGTTTCCTATAAGGACGAAACAGCTTTTGCAAACTCCGGTCGTATCTCAATAGGCAGCGGTCTGTACAACAATATTTTCGACAACCTAAAGGTATCCCCGGTCAAGGGCTATCAATCCACCATCACCCGAGTGGATGACCATGACGCTTCCATCACCTACAAGGGCGACTGGTACAGAACTGTTCCCGACCAGTACGTTCATTTCAACAGAACAATCTCCCGTGCGACAGTAGCAAAGGGCGAAAAGGCAAAGACAATGCAGTTCAGCTTTACCGGCAGCAGGTTCTCGCTTATAGGTCAATCCGACGCATATAAAATCAAGGTTTATGTTGACGGAAAGCTGCTCAAGACCTGCTCCTCCACGGGGTCAAAGGCAAGGCAGTGCAGCGCTTGGTTCAATGTTCCGGGGGGCAAGCATACCGTGAAGATCGCAGTGGTAAGCGGAACATTCACCCTTGACGCAATAGAATACTGACCGGAGGCGCAGTAATGCTTGAAATAAGGGATAACTTCTATCTAAACGGAGAGCCGTTTAAAATCATCTCGGGCGCGTTCCATTATTTCCGAACAGTCCCGGAATACTGGCAGGACAGGATTGAAAAGCTGGTGAATATGGGCTGTAATACCGTTGAAACTTATATCCCGTGGAATTTCCACGAGCCGGAAAAGGGTAATTTCCGCTTTGACGGAATGCATGACATTGAGCGCTTCATTCATCTTGCGGAAAAGATGGGTCTGTACATAATTATCCGCCCGTCACCGTATATCTGCTCCGAGTGGGAATTCGGCGGATTGCCCGCATGGCTGCTTAGGGACAGGAATATGCGCCTGCGATGCAGCTATGAGCCGTATCTCAATGCGGTAAAAGAGTATTACAGCGTGCTTATTCCAAAGCTTGTCCCACATCAGTGCGACAGAGGCGGTGGGGTGATACTCGTGCAGCTAGAAAACGAATACGGCTACTACGGGAACGACACCGCATATCTTGAATTTCTTCGGGATACGCTGCGTGAACTGGGCGTGACCGTCCCCTTTGTGACTTCGGACGGGCCGTGGAGCGAGCCGATATTCAAATCGGGTATGTTGAACGGAGCATTGCCCACGGGTAATTTCGGTTCGGGAGCAGAATGGCAGTTCGGACAGATGAGAAAATACATCGGCGAAAATAAGCCGCTCATGTGCATGGAGTTCTGGAACGGCTGGTTTGACGCATGGGGCGAGGAGCATCACACCACCTCTCCCGAGAAGGCGGCGTCAGAGCTTGACGAGCTGCTAAAACGCGGCAGCGTGAATTTCTATATGTTCGAGGGCGGAACGAATTTCGGCTTTATGAGCGGCAGAAACGGCGGCAGCAAAACCGGAGACGTTACTTCGTACGATTATGACGCGCCTCTTACAGAGGACGGGCAGATTACCGAAAAATACCGTCTTTTTAAAGAGGTTATCGCAAAATATACCGATATACATGAAATCCCGCTCACAACTGAAATCAGGCGTAGGGCTTACGGCAGAATTTCCTGCACGGGAAAGACGGACTTGTTTTCCGTGCTTGACAAAATAAGCGTCCCGGTGAAATCCTCGTATCCCCTGACAATGGAGGATATCGGACAGGATTACGGCTATATCCTTTATCGAACGAAAATCAGGGACATTGAAACTGTCAGCGAGATACGGCTGGAGGGCGCCGCGGACAGAGTTCAGTGCTATCACAACGGCGAATTTGTTTATACGGCGTTTGCTGAGAATATGTGGGAGAAATTCGAGCCGCAGCAAAAGCGCACCAGCGGTATTATCGACCTGCTGTGCGAAAATACCGGACGCGAGAATTTCGGCACAGGTCTTGAAAACCAGCGCAAGGGAATTTCCGGCGGCGTGAAAATCAACGACCACAGGCACTTCGGTTTTGAGATTTACCCGCTGCCGCTGGACGAAAGGCAGATAGCGGCGTTAGATTTCGGCATCGGATATATCGAGAATACCCCTGCATTTTACAGGTTTGAACTTGACATAGACGAACCCTGCGACACGTTCCTTGACACTGACGGTTTCGGCAAGGGCTGCGCGTTTGTGAACGGCTTTAACATCGGGCGTTTCTGGGAGATAGGTCCGCAGAAAAGATTGTACATTCCCGCTCCGTTGCTGCAAATCGGGAAAAACACTATCGTCATTTTTGAAACCGAAGGCAAGGCAGCGGACAGTATTTTCCTTGCCGGAGAACACAGGCTGTTCTGAGATGCTCATTCTGTTCGCCATACAGACTTTCCAACTCACGAAATTGTGCCGTTCTAAATAAAGCAAAAAGGCTGCCGCTTTGGTCTTGACCGAGGTTATCCAAAACCTTGTTCAAGCTAAAGCGGCAGTTTGAATTTTTGCTAATGTACCAAATCTCCCATTCCGTTAGGTGTGCTAAGTTTTTCCGCTGGACAGCAGCAGATTGATCTCTCCAAAAAGAAATCATCACTTCCTAATAACAACCGTCTTTTAAGTTATCTCTGACTTATAGGAATTGACTGAATTCAATCTTCTCGCAGTTAGGTCCTTCAATTGCGAAAAAACGTACACCATGTTCCCAGAACGGCAGGAAATGTATCGTATCCGATGTGTTGTTAAGACCTTCTTTGTTTATGTAGGAAAAAGCGTCTTCTATTGACACGCAATTTATCGCAATGTGGTCTATTGCCCCTGTTTTCATTTCAGCCGCCTTGTTTTCATAGGTTTCGATATTCAAATTGTGCAATCTTAAAAATGCAACCTTTTCATTTGCCTGCTCATTTACGGTTCTAAGTACAGGGATAAAACCCAACTTCTGATAAAACGCAATCGTTGCCTCTATGTCGTTCGTAGGGATACCGATGTGCTGAATTCCTGTGAAATTATCGTCCATAGACATATTATTTCTGCCTCTCTTCCTTCTGTTTTTTGAGAACCTGTTCCAGCGTAGGCATTGCGGGTATGGCACCATAGTTCTCAACACAAACGCTTGCTGAAGCGTTTCCAAAATCGGCAAATTCGGACACTTCCTCCGGCGTAAGTTCGCATAGTTTTTTTCCGCTCTCCGCCAGTTTGTAAAGAAATCCTCCCCAAAATGCGTCGCCTGCTCCTGTTGCATCAACAGCACTGTTAGTGAAGCCCTTTACAAGAATACCGCCTTTTTCTGTCCTAACGAATGCACCCTTCTTTCCAAGAGTCACTGCCACTATTTTCACACCCTGTCCGATTAAGATATCAGCTGCTTCGGTATAGTCTGCTTTGCCTGTTAGCAGTTCTGTTTCTTCCTCGGAAATCTTCATTAAGTCAGCATACTGTATCATGCTTCTCATAGTGTTAATGGCTTCGTTTTTATCTTTCCAGAGAGAAGCCCGGAAATTTGGGTCATAGGATACTATCACTCCGTTCTGTCTTGCAGTATTTACTGCGTAAACCGTTGCAGACCTGCAAGGCTCATCTGTAAGGGATATTGAACCAATATGCAGAATTTTGCTCTGTGTGATTATATCCTCAGGGATTTCCTCGACTGCCAGCATCTTATCTGCTCCGTGATTTCTTGCAAAGGAGAATTCACGCTCACCATTGGTCTTTACATCAACAAAGGCAAGAGTCGTGAAATAATCCTTGCTGAGCGAAAAACCTGTGCAGTCTATATTGCAGGACATCAATGTGTCTTTCAGGAAATGTCCGTGCATATCATCTCCTGCCTTGCCCAGAAAAGCAGCTTTTCCGCCTAACTTAGCGACAGCCGCCGCCACATTTGCGGGGGCGCCTCCGGGATTCTGAGCAAAAATTCGCTGTCTCTGCGTGTTAAAGCCCTGCATGGTAAAATCTATAAGTATCTCGCCTAAAGCAGCTATATCAAACATTTTCAGCCTTCCTTTCCTTGATTTCATCCACAATTTTGTTGTAGGATTTTTTATTAAGCCGATAGAAGAACAGAACCACCGCCGTAATTATCCAAAGCACTCCCGGAATAGTTGAAAAGCTATGTTTCATTATAGACAGAACAGCTTCATTCTGCTTTATATTTGCTTCAAAACCGGCACAACTTAGTGCTGCGGCAAGGACTGATGTGCCAATTGCCATTCCAATCTTATTTCCGAGTGAAATGAATGCGTACTGGAATCCGTCATTCCTTATGCCTGTTTTCCATTCTCCGTATTCAACGCAATCAGGAATTATCGCATAGATGGCTGTATTAAATCCCGCAAAAAAGAACTGCGTCAGTCCCGAGAAAATGTAGAAAGCAACGGCAGACTCCACAGGGCTGAACAGATAAAGAGAGAGCATAGAAACACCGGTGCAGAATGCGAGAATAGATGCGGTTCTGCCTTTATTTTCCGTTAGCTTAAACAGTATCTGGAACAGACCTGCTCCTATGATGGATGGTATAATGATTACCAACGAATAGGTTGTAAACAAGGTCTCGCTGCCCTCAACATACTTAAAGTAATACAAAGCGTCTGCATTTCTGCCATATAAGGTTACGCCGAAAAGAAACTGTCCAATCAGCGCAAGCAGATAGGGCTTGTTTTGTGCAACTGTTTTAATCTGCAGCTTAATGGGAATCTTCTTCTTTTCCGGGACTGTGACAGCCTCCTTTGTTTTGGCAAAGCAGAAAATATGACATAATGCAAAAATGATACCGTAAAGAATCGCAACAAGCAAGTAGCCCTGCTGATCGCTGCCGTTACCGAGCTTTGAAATAAGCGGTATGGTTATGATGTTAATCACACCTATCGCAATCATTGCGCTTACAGAGCGGAATGTGTTTATCTTTGCACGTTCTTCAATATTCTGCGTCATAGCGCCGCAAAGCGTTCCGTAGGGAATGTTTACACAGGTATATCCCAGAACGAGTATGCATTAGGTGATTATCATATACACAATCTTCACAGTATCATTCCAATCGGGATGTGCCCAAAATGATGCAATAAGAACTACCGCCGTAAGCGGTGCAGCTATAAGCAGCCACGGACGGTACCTTCCCCAACGTGTCTTTGTACTGTCTGTAAGACCGCCGACTATCGGGTCATTTATTGCGTCCCAGAACCTTGAAAAAAGCATTAGTGCGGCAACTGCGCTCATGCTTATTCCGAACACATCAGTATAGAAAATCATAAGGAAATTGCCGACGAACATCCAGCTGAAATTACAGCCCACATCTCCCATTCCGTAAGCCAGCTTGCTGATAAACGGTACTTTTATATTGGTATCATTCTCTTTCATAGCCCACCCCTCACAGTCGGTCACTTGTCAATATCCATTATTACCTTCATGGTAGTTTCTCTGTTTGCGTCTATGTACTCATACGCAGCCTTGTAGTCCTTGAACGCAAAATGCTTTGAGATAAGCGGTTTGAGCAACACCTTATTCTCATTCACAAGGCGGATAGCCTCAATGTAGTCCTCATTTCTGTACATCATAGAGGTGTTGAGGTCAAGCTCATGGTCATTGAGGACAGCCAGGTCAATATTTGCCATTCCTGCAAATACCGCAACAAGGATTATTGAGCTGCCTTTTCTTGCGTATTTTATTGCCTGTCCCATGGTGATGTCATTGCCGGCGCAGTCATAAATTACATCTGCCTTGTCAGGACCAAAATCCTCAAGCATTGCATCGCCGAAATCCTTTTTTCTGGTGTTCACGCAGAAATCAACGCCGCATTCCTTTGCTTTCTCAAGACGAAGGTCACTTACATCTGTTATCATGACGCTCTCAGCGCCCAGTCCCTTCGCGGTCTGTGCGACAAGAATACCGATAGGACCCGCACCCAGCACGGCTATCTTCATTCCCTTGACATCGCCCGCACGCTTTACTGCGTGTACCGCAACGGCAAGCGGCTCTATCATTGCACCTTCATCATAGGACATTTCCTCGGGGAGAGCCGTTACCTTTGCAGCGTCAACAGCGAAATATTCCGACGCTGTACCTGTGGTCTGGAATCCCATAACCTTAAGCTTTTCACACAGATTATACTTTCCGTGACGGCAAGGATAGCATTCTCCGCATACCACCTGAGGCTGAATGGTTATCTTCTGACCAACGGTAAAACCCTTTACATTTTCGCCGAGCTTTACAATCTCGCCGGATACTTCGTGTCCCTGTGTCACGGGGTAGCTGGTAAATGGGTGCTTTCCGTGATAAACATGGATGTCAGAACCACAGATGCCTATTCTTTTGATTTTTACAAGCACCTGCTCCGCCGTGATTTCGGGAACGGGAACCTCACGAAAAGTGATTTCCTTGGGATTTGTCATTACCTGCTGTAACATAATTATCTCTCCTTTGCAGAATTATTCTTTTGGTGGAAGTAGTTAAATATCAGCTTTTATAAAACGCTTTATTTAACTTGATTACAGTATATACTGCTTCTTAACTTTTGTCAAGCGTTTTAAAAAAGTTTTTAAGGATTTGTATATAATTATAAATTCTGCGAGGATTTTTATTAATATTAAACAAAAAGCGCACATAAATTCATGTGCGCTCCGTCACCTTATTAGAGTTCATTAAAATACTTATCAACAAAATACATTGCTGCCCCGACTGCAGACGCTTCTTTTTCATACGTACAGTTCTTAATGTACATAGTGTCTTTTTCAAATTTGTTATATCGAGCAGTCTTTTGGCTCAACTGTGCCATATAACTCTTAATATAACCTCCAACATATCCTCCTATCATAATATCACAGTCAAAAATCATTCGCAGATTTGAAATTGTTATAGCAAGATGTTCAAGATAACTGTTCCAGACATTCGATATTTCGCTGTCACCGTCTTCAAGGCGTTCATAAAATATTTCGAGAGTATCTGCATATTTAAGCAGCACCTGCGCAGAACAGTACGCATCGACACAGCCGTTCTTTCCGCAATAGCACTGTCTGCCATTGGGCTCGATTATCATATGTCCGAACTCGGCGCATCTATGATTGTGCCCCTCATATATACTGCCATTGAAATAAATCGCCCCGCCAACGCTGCTGCTGAGTGAAAGGTATATCATATCACTGTCTATATATCTCATTTCGGCGAGCAGTGCGCTGTTGGCATCATTTTCATAAGCAGTGGGATATCCTATACTCTGTGATAAATATCGCAGGCTCATATGCTCTTGCTTCAAAACGTGTGAACGCACAAGGGTTTCTGCGGATTTGTCAACGATTCCGGGAAGAGATACTCCCACACCAAGAATTGCTGCTTTATCAACGCCGCTTTCATCAATAATCCTATTCATTATGTCAGCGGCTTTGTCAAAATAGTTTTGTGTATCTTCAAAAACAGATTTTACTCTGGTTTTGTGAATTATCTTTCCACACAAATCTATCACAACACAGCTTATATGATTTGCAGTAATATCTATTCCTATGGAAAACCTATGTTCCGGAACAACAGAAAGCACACTGGCTTTTCTTCCGCCGGTAGATTCGTATTTCCCCGATTCAGCTATCAGCCCACTCAAGGTGAGCTCTTTTACAATCTGCAGCACGGTTGGCATACTCAATCCAAGCTCGTTCGCTATTTCAGGCTTAGAAGATTCTTCTTTTTTCAGAATGAACTTTGCTACTCGGCTTTTATTTAAATTGTTCCCTTTGATTAGCATATTGCACCTCTTAATTAAAATCTTTAATAAAAGTATATATCATTTCATCAAGAAAATCAAGTCCTAAACACATTTTTTATAATTTTTATTGCATTTTGATGTTGTATAATAAAACTTGACCCACTCTTGCTCAAAAGAATATACTAAAACCATGAGGGTGAGGAATATGCCATAAGCAAAGAAATACGACAGGATTTACAAGGAGCAGTCATTAAAGCTGGCGCTGGAAATAGGAGTTAAGCGAGCCAGCGAGGAACTGAAGGTACCGTATAGAACGCTGTACGGATGCGTGCAGGCGGCAAAGAAAGGCGACCTGGACATAGAGGAGCGAACCCTCGAAAACGCAATGAGCCTGGCTGAGGAGATCCGGCAGCTGCGAAGCGAGGTAAAGCGGCTGAACAAGGAAAACAAGCGGCTTCAGGAGGAAAGGGATTTCTTGAATGAGGCGGCAGCTTTTTTCGCCGCGAGCCGTCGGAAGTAAACAAGCAGGAGCGAATGAAGTTCATTTCGCTCAAAATCTGCGATGGAGGCGCAAAATGCAGGATTTCATTCTGCTGAAAAGCGCTGAAAGTGACACGTCAGGGATTTTACGAATATCTGAAAAATCGTAGTAAACCCTGGAAACACGAAGAGTTGGCGGCAAAAATGATGGAGATACTGCATGAGG
>ULMV01017214.1_pt1 | contig 13540 bp, 10 predicted proteins | sample 1951751 | NCBI WGS metagenome assembly ULMV01 (sample SAMEA4835560, study PRJEB28245) | human gut metagenome | biome: gut microbiome; material: fecal sample | place: Denmark | collected 2008 | reverse complement strand
CAGCTCACAGCTGATAGCTTTTATCTTCTTACGACTTTCCTCACCACGAATACAGATCCTTCACATTCGCTTCGGATGACGACTGACGTTTCCCTCCTCACTACAATAGCAAATCCTTTGCTGTTGTTTCGTATGACACCTAACGGAAATCATATGCTTCGGCTTTTAACTCACAGCTAACAGCTTATAGCTGACAGCTCACAGCTGATAGCTTTTATCTTCTTACTGTCTTCCTCACCACGGCAGCAAACTCCTTACGATCGCTCCAGGTAACGAGGGACGGACAACGCTTATCCTCCAGTTTCCGGATTACATCCTATCCCCCGCCCACATAAAAATACGGTACCCATCATACCTGACGGATACCGTACTTTCTGTTTCTTATACTATTCCCTTGTCTTTGCTTTCCGGGTTACGCTTCCGGTGAAATATGGGAACCGTACACATCACGGTAGTCACCCTTTTCTTTATTGCTTTCATTATTGACACGGACGCGTTCTACTTTATTCCTGTCATTATCTTCGCCGGAAATGCGGTCTACCCGGAAACGATAAGCTTCTCTTACCTTTTCCATCTCAGGACCAAATTCTTCCATAGCTTTACCCATATTTCCATCAACAGGCGCCCCATTCTGCAGTGCGCGGTAAATAATGGCCGCAAATTCATAGCGGGTCATAGAACGATCCCCTTTGAATTCACCATCCGGATAGCCTTCCAAAAGACCTCTGTCTGCCAATGATTTTACATAAGAGTATGCCCAATGCTCTTTCGGCACATCGGGGAACGCTACATTCCTTACAGGCTGTCCCGCCATCTGCCCAATGATCTGCCGGAACTGTTCATTTTGCGCTTCCAGACGGGTAACCGCATCTTTCAGGTCGACGATTTCTTTTGCCATAGCTACTTTGGATGTGGACACATGGTTGCCCTGTCCCAGCTTCACGCTGACTCCGGCATTCACCATATTTTCTCCACCACCGAAGGAGCCACCTACGCTGAACATGGTATCTTCATTAGGACGGTAGAATGCGCCTACCGATACGGCATGGGCGTCTTTATAGTTGCCATAGCCGGCTGCCACATCCCACTTGTCATCCGGGTCGAAGTCCAGCGGGTGGAGGGCTGCCAGTGCTGCCGCTCCCGCTCCTACGCGGTTCACACGGGTTCCCAATTCGCCTACTTTATTGGTTACATTTTTTATATCCTGCGAAGACGCAATGCCGGAAACGGAATAGGTGCTGCCGTCATTACGAGTGAAGTTCAACGTATCACCGCTGAGTGAGGCAGACGAAGTATATCGGTCCTGCAGTCCGGTAATGGTCGCTGTCGTTCCGTCGTTATTTATCAAGGTGGCACTGCCTGTACCGTTCGAGGCATAGGTCGCCGTGCCGCCGGTTACTACCGTATCCTTGGCATTGATCGTGTATATAGCATGTCCGTCCCCAGGATCTGCCGTCTTATTCACCGACGTAATATTCGTCCCGGCCCTTACTTCTGTGGAAGCAGCCGCTACGATGGATGTTTTTGCTTTCCTCAGCTGCGCTACATTGACAGCGTCAGTATCATTTATGCCGGCTGCAACTCCGGTAATCTGGCGGGTGATACCTTTGGACGTATCGCCTACGGAAACAGCTGCTTGCGTAGATTTCCATACCGAAGATGTATCCGTGGAATTCGTACCTGTTCCGGGATCATAGCCCGCAACGCCTTTATCCACGGACGCCACAGAACCTGCACCAAGCGCTACACCGCCTTCTTTGGTCACGTTGGCTTCACTGCCGATGGCTACAGCATTCTTGACACTGGTACTGGTACCGGCTTGAGACGAACCGATGACAACGCTGCCGTCGGCATCTGTCAGTGTTCTCTTATCCCCAAAGACAACAGCGCCATTTGTATTGGTCACATTATTTTCAGAACCGATGACGGAGACGTGATTGATATTAGTCGCTGTATTATTATAACCGGTGATCGAGTTGTAGGTACTCGGACTGCCGCTGGTACCGGTCACGGTATTGTTAACGCCAATAATGGATGTTTTCTGGGTATAATCCGCTTTGTTGCCACCGCCAATAGCTAAAGTGGCACCGCCACTTTTAGAACCTGTAATCGCAGTTCTCAATTTATCAGCAAATTCTTTTGCAGAAGAACCACTATCAGATGGTGCAGAAATATTGGTGATGGAATTGGTAATTTCATTGCCGGCACCGTAAATGAGAGATCCATTGGAATTAAAGGTGCGGTTTGCCACACCGGTAACAGTATTAGCGATACCAGCATAACGATTATTTGATGTTTTCGATTCAATACTATTCAAAGAACCTGTAATGGTGGCTCCTAAATTCTTTACCGGATTTGCCCGTCGTCCACCGTTATACTCGCTGGAAATAATATTATAGACACCGGTACTTGTCGTAAAAGCGCCATTGCTGAAACTGTTGGCACCGATGGTGGTGGCATAGACATTCAACGCGTCTGTCCGCGTAGAATCGCTGTCTACCGTGGTATCCCCCAGTGCACCTCTGTAATTATGCGAACCGATCATCGTACTGCCGGTACGGGCAAATGTATTATCGCCGATAGCAACACTTCCAACAACCTTCGTCGGATCAGCCGGGATTCGTGCCGAAGACAACCAACCTCCGCTAAATGTTGTCTGTCCAAAAGCAAAGCTGGCTTCTCCGCCGCCAGCCATATTTTCTACTTTTGCATTTTTGCCAATGGCAATGCTGCCGCCCTGACTGGCATAGTTATTGATATTGGCTCCGTTGCCTACCGCAATATCCCCGGTTGCCGCACTTGCACCATTGGAATAGCCAATTGAAGCTCCTTGACCAATGGCCACATTTTCTGCTTTCGGCGCACTGCTGCCTGTACCATATGCCACACCGTTTCCAGAACCTGTCGTTGTATCCGCCGCATTCGCCGTGTATCCACCCATGAGGACTCCCATCCCCACAGCTACTGTCAGCGCTGCTTTCACCGCTTTTCCTGAAGCGCTTTTCGTGTGGTTTTTCGCCAGTTCCGATGTCACCACATAAGCATTTTTCGCCTTACTCCATACGATTTTGTAAACCCTGTTCATATTTTTCTCCCAATTTTAAAAAAAATAAAAATATAAAAGAGCTGTTATGTTTTGCCCTTCGCGTTCCGTCTCCCCTCTCCCTGTCATACAACCGGCTTCAGATTTTAACAGATAAATCCCACAGGTTACACCAAACTATTCTTCTGATATTTTTCGATAAACATATTTTTACATTAAGATGACATTATATATCTAAAGTAATTATAAATCAACTAAATTGTAATATCAAATCAGACAGCCTCATGAATCGAAATATCAAATCAAATGGTCACACAAATAATTGTTTTGTGTCACTCGATTTTATAGTCAGCCCCTGAATGCCACCCTTACCAGCTTCTTCACCACGGATGCAGATCCTCCAAATTCGTTCAGAATGACGCCTTAACGTCTTATACAAGGATCATGGAGTCGGTCGTCAGAAGGAGCTGTGGCGCACGCAGTGCGATTGAGGATACTCGCTTGTCGTAATGATTTAAATCGTAAAAGAATAGTTAGCTTGTAGCTGACAGCTCACAGCTAACGGCTCACAGCTCACAGCTGATAGCTGATAGCTTTTATCTTCTTACCGTTTTCCTTACCACAGTAACAGATTCTTCGCTGGTGCTCAGAATGACGTTTAATGTTCTCTGTCATTATGATGCTTAGCGTCCCTCCGTCATTATGATGCCCTACCGTATCCCGTCATTCAGAGCGGGGGCAAGAATGCTTTGTAAGAAAAACAGAAAACGGGATAGTGACACTGAGTGAAGAATCTATTACTCTGATGACACCTTACCGGCTTTCCTCACCACAGGTATAGATTCTTTACTGCCGATCCGGATGACGCTTTGCGGAAAAGCAGCACTTCTCTTGATAAACGGCTGCCGGATAAAAGGGAACATCCCGCGAATTATACAGCATTCATCAATACACCATTTTAAGCCTAATGCAAAAAATCTGCCGCTCTTTTCCTTCGGCAGATTTTTTCTGCGTTTACCTCTTAATTTCCACACGATACTTTTTCAGCTTGCCTCCATAGACCGGAAAGAAACTGAATTCGCCATAATCCTTTACAGGCTCCGCATTTTTCAGCAGTTCCATATCGGCATCGGAAATCACAAAATCAATATCCCCATTTGCTTTCATATGCTCCGGATCCGCCGTTTTCGGCAGCACCACCGTCCCCAGCTGCCAGTCATAACGAATGCAGAGCTGAGGAATCGTGACCCTGTATTTCTCCGCCATTTCCACAAGGTGTCCGTCTTTCAGCGCTTCGCCGTGCGCCACGGGAGAGTAGGCTTCCACTACAATATCCCTCTTCCGGCAGTAATCAATCAAATCCAGCGGACTGTTTCCCACATGGCAGAGAATCTGGTTCACCATGGGTTTCACACGGCAAGCGGCAAAGATGTTTTCAAGATCTCCCTCAAGGAAATTGGAAACACCGATTGCCCGCAGTTTCCCGGCTTCCAAAGCATCTTCAAGAGCACGCCATACTTCTCTGTTTTCTTCATAGTAGCGGTCCTCCGACTGGTTTACCTCCACCCAGGGCTGGGGCGAATGAATAATCATCATATCCAGATAAGCAAGTCCCATCGTTTCCAGTGTCTTGTCGATGGATTCCATGGCGGACGCATAGCTTTTATTTTCAGCCGCTACTTTGGATGTGACAAAGATATCTTTCCTGTCAATGCCGCAGGTGCGGATTCCTTCTCCGACACCACGTTCATTGCCGTACGCCTGTGCCGTATCAATATGGCGGTATCCGATATCCACCGCCGCCCGCACAGCCTCCGCCGCCTTGTCGTCATCAATAAACCAGGTACCCAGCGCCAGTTTCGGAATGGCTACGCCGTTATGCAACGTATAACTTTCCTCAAAAATCATAATTGCCTCCTCTATAAACGGTTGCCTGTACAGAATAACAAGTATCAGAATAAATCACTTTGCGATGAAACAGCCGATTTGATTAAATATAGCATTCCCTCATATTTTTATACCCTTTGGCGGTTCAGAAATATCATCAAAAGGCCCCTGCAGGTCTTCCCCTTTTTCTGCCGTCTCTATGGCCGTATAGGAGTCGGATTCGGTTCACCATATCATATTTCCTTTCGCCATGACAATTCTTTTTATATGCTTACTCTTCAAAATCATTATATCCAAGCGCCAATCAGGCTACAAGTACGTTGCATATATTTTCCCTCCTAAAAGCGGTTTCCCAGGGAAACTTCATCGGCACACTTCATCGTCTCCTCTTTGCATATTTCCTTATATAAAGATAAAATATAGAATCATAACGCTAAGAAAGGACGGACTCGTGAAAAGGATTTTATTTCTGGTTCCCCGCATGAACATCGGCGGTGCGGAAACCTATGTATATACCGCGGCAAAAGAACTCCGTGCCCGGGGCTATGAAGTTTTTCTCGCTTCCGGCGGCGGACGTCTGGCAGATAAACTGAAAGCGGCAGGCGTCAGGACATTTTTCGTTCCGGTCCGGCAGAGCGGGTTCTTATCCGTCTGGCGCGTTTCATCCATCGTGAAGAAATACCATATAGACATCATTCATGCCAACTCGGGAGCTGCGGGCATCATCGCGGCAGGAGTAAAAAGGAATACGTCTGTCCCCGTGGTATACACGGCACACGGCATTTTGGGAAACATGGAAAAAGAATATGTCATTGACCAATTGGATCAAATCATCTACGTCAGTGAATACGTCAGGCAGGACTCTCTGGCACGCGGCCTCCACGAAAATCATCTCCTTGTCCGTTACAGCGGCATCGACACGGAACGTTTCACCGCAAATGAAGAGGAGCGGATCCGGCTGCGAAAAGAATTCGGTTTCGATAAAGACACCCTCGTTCTTGCCATCGTATCCCGCATAAAAAATCTGGAACATAAAGGCCACGGACATCTTCTCTCCATACTGGACAAGTGTGGCCGTAAAGAAAACTGGAAGCTCCTTGTCATCGGAAAAGGGAACGGGCTCCCCCTGCTGAAAACGAAGATACGCACCATGCACTTATCCGATAAAGTTCTCTGCCTCGGACACCGGACCGATGTGGAACACCTGCTGAATGCCGCGGACCTGACCGTCCTTCCTTCCCGCTTTGAGACGTTCGGTCTTGTTCTGGCGGAAGGCATGGCGATGGGAAAACCGGCCATCGCTTTTTCCGTAGGCGGCACGCCGGAAATCGTGAAAAACGGGGAAACAGGATTTCTCGTGGAAAAAGACAATGAAAAAGAGCTGTATGAACGAATCAAACAGCTCGACAACAACCGATATCTTCTTAAACAATTTTCAGAAAACGGCGCCCGATGGATACGCTCCCGTTTCACTAACCGCCGGATGGTCGATGCCCTGGAAGTCATCTATCACAAGTTGTCACCTTAATTATTTCCTGAAGGTCTTTTTGAAACGCCGTTCCAACTGGCGGAGCCAGATAAAAATCAGATGGATACGGCTCACCTTTAATTTAAATTCCCACATCGGCTGCCTGGCAGGAATCGGAATGCGGGGCAGGGCAAGCAGATCCTGTGTCCACAACGGGACGTCATAGAAAATCGCCAGCCCCAGTTTATACCCGCACTTCTCCGCCTCCTGCATGACCTTTCTGTCAAAATCTCCGTAAGGATAGCAAAGACATTCCACCGGCTTCCCATTAAGTTTTTCAAAAAAGCGTTTGCTCTCTGACAGCTCATCATGAAGACGATCCGTACCGCAGCGGCTCAGAAACGGGTGATCCATGGTATGGGAACCGACATAATGCCCCTCATTCTGCCACAGGGCCAATTCACGTTCATCCATTGTCCGCGTCGGCGCTTTTCCGAAATTTTCCCATTTGTTCTCCCTGCCGATCCAATTGGCAATGGGAAATACATTTCCCACATGGCGGTATTTTTTCAAAATCGGTAAGGCCGCGGAAAAATTATCTTCATAACCGTCATCAAAAGTAAGGACCACCGGTTTCTTCGGCAGCCGCTTTCCATGGAGAAAATGCGCCTGCAGCTCCTCCATCGTGATGCTGTGAAATCCGTTTTCTTCCAAGTATCTCATCTGCTCTTCAAACTTCTCCACCGGCAGCGCGTTCCGATCCCCCGGGACAGAAGCAATGCGGTGGTACATTAAAATAGGTACCCGATCACGGAAATGGTAATATGTGTACAATAAAGCAGAAAAGATTATAATAGAAACGTATAACATAAATAAACTCCTTAATTTATTCTAATCATTGTATCACATATATTTTTCCTGATCAGAGGATTTCATGAAAACATTTTTAGTTTATAATACCTCTTATTTCGGAGACACTATCCTGACAGACGCACTGTGCAGGAATCTGAAACGGCTGTATCCGGAAAGCCGTCTGGTTTTCGTATCGAATAAACCGTTCACCGACATTTCTCGATACATGGACGGTGTCGATGAAGTCTGGACCTATGACAAATGGGGCGTCCATAAGGGACTTGCCGGATGGTATAAATTTTATAAAGAACATAAAAACCAATATGTTTTTGATGCCGCTTTTGTCATTTACGGCAATGAGCGGGGTATTTTATTATCCAAATTTTTAGGCGCAAAAAAAATATACGCAGACAATCGGCATGCGATCGTCCGCCTGCTCCTCTCCAATGGAAAAATTAATTACAGAAAATGGATCCATGTGCAGGACCGGCATGCCTATCTGGCGGAACTGTATGCGGGAAAACCTATGGAAAGCATGAAAATCAGGTACCATGTCCCTGATGAAGCTTTTGCATATATCAATGAACAGCTTTTAAAAGGAATCAGCAAACCGATCATTGCATTGAATCCGGTCACCAAGCGAAAAGAAAAAGATTTGAAACCGGACACACTCCTTACACTGGCAAAAAAAATAAAAGACGCAGGAATGATTCCCGCCATAATCGGTGCAGGAAAAGATTGTGAATCGTATTATGAAAATCTTCCGCCTGCTGGCAGACAGGTGCTGCTGAATCTGGTGAACAAAACCACCATTCCCCAATTGGGCGCCCTGCTGAAAAGCTGTGCCGTCCTCATCAGCGCCGACACCGGCACAGCCCACTTTGCTCTCGCCTTAGACGTTCCCGTGGTAGATGTTTTTTATCTGAATGATGAATCCAATCTCGCCGCCTGGGGGCCGAAGACATTCTACCGCCACCGCCTGATTGCCCGCGGCGGAGATTTCAGCGCTGAAAATATTTGGAAAAATGCACAGGATCTGATAGAAGAAAACTCTTCCCTGTAACTTTGTATATTTCCGGTTTGTATCAGGAAAGGATATTGATATGTTCTCACGGTATTTCACGGATAGCCATTCTATAAAAACGCTCCCGTCTTATCTTTTGTCTTCTTTTATTTTCATAAGCGTCATCTTTTTACTTTTCCATATTTCCGGATTTGAACGTGTTTTCGAATGGAATAAGAGTCTCCGTGATGCGGCCACAGGTTTTGCCGTCTTCAGCCTCATTACATATGCACTGAGAGAAAAATTGTATTCCCCCTTGTGGTGTTTATCCCTGTTTCCTTATCTAACGCAGCTTGTAATTTACGCCTATGTACTCATTCATGCCAATATGTCCTGGACGATTGATTACGACTTGATCCACCCCTATTTCCTGCTTTTCGTTTACGAATCAGCCCTCACGGCATGCTTCTTTGCCTTCTCACAAAACCGTCCAGGGAAATGGCGCTTTTCCATTTCTGTCCTTTATGGAATTATCGTCGCGGCAAGCCTTCTGTTTGCTGCTATATATCTGGGATACTACCTCCTATACAATGACACGATACGCGCGGAAAATATGCTGCCCATCCTGCAGACCAATAAAAAAGAAGCGTTTGAATTTATTTCAGACCGCATCGGACTGCCCGTCCTGTTTTCTTCCCTTATCTTTTTTGTGCTGCTCTTACCGGCCTCTTTCTTCTGCTGCCATAAAGCCATTTCCGTCGGCCGGGATCGTTACAGTAAAATGCGTATCCTATGGATAGGCATGATTTGCATTCTGTCCATCATCAGCATCCATAAATATATCCCGTCTCTTTTTCCTATTTCACAAACTTATGGCGCTTTCCACTATATACATGAAATGCGGCGGATCAGCCAAAAGCATGAACAAAATATAAGCCGGTTCCGTATATATACCCCCGTCAGCGAAGCCATGCCGCAAAAATTACCGGGTACCGTCATTGTCGTCATCGGAGAAAGCGCCACCCGTGACCGGATGAAAGCCTTTACCCCGTCTTATCCGTCTGAAACAACCCCATGGCTCTCAGAAATGAAAGAAACACCTTATTTTTACCTCATGGATAAAACATATTCCTGCTTTCCCGTCACTGTTCCCGCGCTTTCCATGTTCCTTTACGGGCGAAACCAATATGACCACCGGAACATAGATGACGTAGCCAATATCATAGATGTGGCACACCTTTCCGGCTATAAAACATGGTGGATGAGCAACCAGGGCAAAATGAGCGGTGAAGACAGTCCCATCGATTTCGTCGCGCAAAACTGCGATACGGAACAACGGACGCCGTTTCCGCTGGGCGACGATTATCAGCTGCTTGATTTTGTAAAGCAGCTTCCCAAAAATGAAAATAACTTTGTCATTATCCATCTTATGGGCAGCCATATCAGGTACAGCGACCGCACCCCGCCGGATTTTAAAGGAATCGACAACCCGCAGCACGACAAGCGGACCAACCAGTATGACACCACGTTGCTCTATACGGATCATCTCCTCCGTGATATCTATACGTATGCCAAAGATCATTTGAATCTGCAAGTCATGATGTACTGCTCCGACCATGGAGAAAACATGGAACGAAGCCATGTCGCCAGCAAAAACATGACTTATGATATGGTTCGGATTCCTTTTTTCATTTATCTTTCCCCCGCTTACACACGGCTCTACCCGGATACGGCACAAGCCCTGCGTCAAAATGAACACAAAGTATTCACCAATGACCTGATGTATGACACCATCAGCGGAGTCCTGCTCCTGCCAAATACAGACTATGAACCGAAATTTGATTTAAGCAGCAGTGCATATGATCTGAAACCGGCAGACGCAAGAACGAAGTATGGAGAATGGACCATCCTTGATGATCCGGATTACAAGTAAGTAATTCAGGCATGACAAAAACCGTTACAGTTTCTCCAAAAGGAGCTGTAACGGTTTTTTACAACAAATTCACACTCTTTTCTCCTCCGAGTGCAGCGTATCCCATCTTTCAAAAAGCAATGTAATGCCAAATGCAAGATAATATAATCTGCCAAACGATGTGGAAGAGAATGTTTCATCCAAAAGCCCGTTAAGAACAAAAGCAAGAAAAACTGCCAGCATGCACCAGCTGAATGGATTCAAAGCATATATACGTATCCTTTTCCAGAAATACATCCCCATAAGAATCAGATATGCATTATAACCCAGAAAAGCAAGAATCCCTCCGGTTGATAAAAAAATCAGCCACGTATTATGGGCATGCACATTTTTTTTAAACTCCCTGCTTCCCTCCAGTTGATATTTATGGTCATAAGCATTCTTCCATCCATTCAGTCCCACTCCGGCCAATTTATGGTCCTCCCACATATGGTAACTGCTCTTCCATATAAACGGTCGGTCTGCCCCTTGCATCCGATATGGATCATGTATTCCAAACCGGAGGGAACACAGCAAAGCAAGTACGACCAGCAGACCTGCCCCCATCCCTAAGAGCCGCCGCCTGGTTTTCCCCATTGCAATTTGATTTCTAAACAGGAAAATCAGCACAGTAATAAAAATCGCTATGGATAAAGCTCCCATGGCACCTCTTGTTTGCGTCAGGACCAATGTAACTGCCTCCAGCACTAAAAGTACCGACATTACAGCCAGATGAAAAATATTATCACGATAATAGCAGATAAAAGCAATAGTGAGTGGAATAAAGACATCCATCATAATACCCACGTGGGGCGGTGATGTATAAAAGCTGTCCAGGCGCTCCATGTGTTTGGCAGCATACTCATATATCCCATATCCGCATATTGCATACCCAATCGTAACAAATGTATAGCATACAGTTTTTCTGATATCATGCTCCCAGCCGATGTATAAAATCATAAATAAAGGCAGCGGAATCATAACATAAGACAGAAAACTATATGATCCGCCATACATATTTCCAGTATTGTCCAAATGAAACAGCGTGGAAATAAACAGGCAGGCATAAAATACAACGAACGCCCATAGAATATTTTTATGAAGTGTAACCTTGGGAATCGCATGATTTTTCAGTGCATAAGCAATTACAAACAGAGTAAATGCGATCATACTGATAGACATTCCCGTATTAATATAATGGTAAGCCGTAGCCCCCCATACGACAACAGCCGCTGCCAACCGACTGCCCCAATTTATATTTAAAAATTTCATGAATCCCGCTCCTAATAGTTTTTATCGGGCAGCCATAAATTTCCACTGCCGCATTTTATATTGTAATGAAACTGCCATTTTACGGACATATCCGCAAAGCTGCAACAAAATCGTACATTCACTTACAATCAGATACCGCTGAAAAGAAAAAAGAAACGGCAACGATACATCTCTATGCATAAAGATATATGATTCCAACTCCCTGTAATCCAAATCCGGCAATTCCCGCGTATTGAAATCCGCCACAAAAGTCTTTACAGCGCACTTCAGTGCCTGAATGCAGCAAACCTTCTTATCCGACAATGCATGTAAATCCGCAATCCGTTCATGTTCACGCCACGCCAGAAACCTTCCATATTTCAATTGTATAAAATCCTTTATATTTTTCCCCCTCATAAGACTGTTTTCATTTTCATAACTGTAACGATATAAAGATACCGGAGTCAGATAAGCACTTCCCGCCTTAAAAAAAACGGTAGCACTCACATACATATCTTCCACCAGCCGCCCTGCCGGAAATATCAGATCATTCCATAGATAACGCTTATATAATTTCCCATGGGCAAAATTCGGCAATTCATCAAGAAGGATCCCTCTCCGGATTTTCGATAAATTATCCGTCTCTTTCCATCCGGAAGACCTGCAATCCTCGCTTCCATCAGCATAGATAATACTGAAACCCGCCATGATGATATCATAAGTCCCTGATTTTGAAAAAAATATCATTTTCTCTAAAGCATCTTCCACGATAAAATCATCAGAATCAAGAAAATATATCCACTCACCTTTACAGATTTTTATACCTGCATTTCGGGCAGCGCTAAGTCCCTGATTTTCCTGATGGATGACATGAATCCTGCCATCTTTTTCCGCATAGGAGTCACATATCTGCCCGCATGCATCAGGCGAGCCGTCATCAACCAGGATCATTTCCCAGTTGGAATATGTCTGGTTCAGCACGCTGTCAATACATCTATGTATAAATTTTTCAGTTTTATATACCGGCACGATGACCGACACCAACGGAGCATATCCCATAGGTTTTATCCCCTTATTCCGCCTTTTAAGCGTTTCAGCACATTGCCGCCGATTTCCATATTCAGGTACGCATAGCAGTATGCATTTAAAATGAAGACAATTCCAAGCATCACCATGCCTGATTTGGTAAACATCGCTTTACCCGGATCCGGATCAAATCCGAAGACCGATGACAAGGGTATCCATATCCAGCGAAGGAATGTGGTGAAGCGGTCAATCGCTCCGGTAAGGGCATCGGCAATGCCGAGAACATAAATGGAAAATATGATTTTATAAGACATTTCAAGTATATATGCAAGAATCGTAAGGCAAAGCGTTTTCCCGTAGGACATTTTATGAAGAAATCCATAGCCCATGGCCATGCCGAGAGCACCCGCATAAAAGGCTGTCGTCAGTCCGATTTCAGGCCCTCCGATCATGGTAACGAGAATAACCACGCCCGCCGATGTGCCGAATCCCCACTTCATCCCGTGGAAATCGCAAATGACGGCAATCGGGATGGGGGACGCGGTCATCGTGACGAACACGAGAAACGGTGCTAAAAGTTTCAGCAGCACCAGGAGTGACGCAATGGCCGCCGCTGCCGCCGCTTCTGTCAGATATTTTGTTTTTCTCACTGATTCGTTCAATCTGTATCCTTTCCAAAAGAAGCCGCCAATGCTTCTTTCTCCTGTTTTGTTTTTCGTTTCAAATAGAATTCACAGGACCGGGCATCATGACCGTTGTTCCATTCCCTGTACCACACAAGACGGACAGGCAGCCGGCCTTTCGTATACTTCGCGCCCTTCCCCGCGTTATGGACAGCCACCCGTTTTTCCGGATCATCTACGGTAAATCCCGTGTAGAGTGTGCCGTCTTGGCAACGCACCATGTAAGTAAAATATTTCTTTTCCATCTCTTTCTCTTAGCCGCAGGCGGCAAAAGGGCACCGAACTGTTTACATTTAGGTGTATGGTCTCCGCATGGTCACGCATGCCGCCGTCCCCGTTTCCAGACTGCTGTTTTATTACCCCTCTATTGTATACA
>ULMV01004788.1_pt1 | contig 13545 bp, 10 predicted proteins | sample 1951751 | NCBI WGS metagenome assembly ULMV01 (sample SAMEA4835560, study PRJEB28245) | human gut metagenome | biome: gut microbiome; material: fecal sample | place: Denmark | collected 2008 | reverse complement strand
CGTTCAAAAGGTCCGGCAGTGTACTAGTAAAATCACACAACTGTTTACTGTCGAAAATGCGTTTCGCAATTGCCTATCTACCTATAATATCTCACCGCTCCATTCACACTCTCAACATTGAACCTTGGGTTGGAGCTGTCATCATTTACCACCTTGATGTTAAGTGTCATATCAGACTCATTGTTGATGGTCACGCTTGCACCGGACTTGTCATTATCCGATTCACGCTCACTGCTGAATACCATGAGGTCAAGGCTTCTGCCCGGATTGAAGGACAAATCAACCAAGGTCTTGTCTGCAGCAGGATATTGCTTATCGCCTACAGAATAGCTTATCGTGTACTCGCCGTTCTCTCCTGCAAGGTTAATCACAACAGGAACATTGTTATTCGTGTTGGCGGAAACCTGTGAGGATGAGTAGCCTCTTCTTCCAAGAACCACCGAGCTTAAATCGGAGCTTTCCGAGCTAAGGGAAAGCGCTATATCATAATTGGTCATAAGACCGAACTCATCCGCTGCCTCTATCACATGGTTAGGATTGCTCTCTGATACAAAAAGATTCTCCGTGCCAAGGTCAATCGAATCGATATCCGACTCATAGTAGTCTCTGTCCGAACCGATGATGGCATACTGTGAAATCGTGATATTGCCACTCATAAGTTCATCGTCCTCATTGTAGGAGCAGCTTACCGTATCAATCGTATATATCGTATCATAGTCAAGTATGTATGCCAGCAGCTCCTTGAAGGTATCGTAATCACATTCATAAGAATATGTGACCGTCTTCTTATATCCCTTCATATCGGTGGAATATACCTTCGCGCCGTTAGCTGAAGGGTTGGATGAAACAACATTTCCGAAGGTGTACACAAGTGCTGCATCCGGCATGCTCACCGTGCGGACCCACACACCAAGCTGTGCTTCAAGCTCTGTTGTGAACATAAGCGTTGCCTTCTGTGAAAAGCCTGAATCGTATCCGGCAAGGCCACCCTCAAAAATACGATTATAGTTTTCCGTATCCTGCTTATACTTCGGTATATTGTCCGACTTATCCTTCAAGTCATTGTACTTAACCTGAAGTGTGGAAATCTCGCTCTCAAGCGCACTCGTCTTATCGCTGAAATTGCGGAATCCGAAATAGTATGATAAAAATACCAGCAATAGACAGCCAACCAGACATAATAGGAATTTGTCACGTTCTGAAATTGCAAGCTTCATAATTACTGTGCCTCCTTCTCATTATTTACTGTACAGCTGTCCGTACCGGCTTCTTCCTGTGTGCTCTCCTCTTCGTCAAGCTTGAGGAACTTGAACGTAAGTGAAAAGCTCTCTGTAATATTGCTCTCCTCGTCCTTCGATTCGCTGACACCCGAAATCTGTATATCATACACATTATCAAGCTTCTCCAGCTCCTCTAAGAACTTCGCAACGCACAGCTTGGATGAGCCTGTTCCCGAAAGGGATACCTGTCCATTATTAAATGACAGGCTTGACAGCGAAATATCCGAAGGCATAACCTCCTCAAGCTTATTGTACATATATAATACGGAATCATTGTCACTGTAGGAGCTGCTCACAAAGCCAAGCAGATCCGTCACCTTGTCCTTCGCATTGTAATAATCGTTTACAATCTGCTCAACACTGCTTATTCTGTCTATATCCGCTGCAAGCTTATCGTGCTGCTCCTTCACCTGCATGTAATTATATAACGGATAACCGACCAACAGAGCCGATATAATCACAGAGCCTGCTATAAGAGCTGTATTGTTATGCTTAACCTCCCTCTTCTGTGCCGTTGCTATATGCTTTCTGGAGACGAAGTTAATCGGCTCAATGACCGTTCCAAGGTTCTCAAGATAATTCATAAGGTGGTTCTCAGGCATCTCATAATACTTGCTGCCTGTGACGTTCTTAAGCTCATCCATCATGACTATAGGAATATTAAGCTCATTGCTCAACAAATCAAGCAATCCAAGAATCTGCACACCATCCGTTATAAGATATGCCTTGTCAAGCGGGCTGTCCTGATTTCTTGTGGTGTAATAATCGACTACACGGCTCAGGTTGGCTACCATGTATCTGAGAGAATCAGTAACCTGGTCTCCGTCAAACGAGGAATGGATAAGCTTCTCATGCTTTACAAGCTCCTCGGCTCCCGCCTCAGGTATCTGCTTCTCGTCCATGACCGCATTAATAAGTACATTCTTTCCATACGGAATGGTTCTCTGCATCTGCAGGATACCTTTCTTCATAATGTTGACAACAGTTGTCGCCTTGTCGACCTGAATAACTATGTTCGGCGCTTCCTCAACCTGCTGCTTGATAATCTGAAGGGTTGAGTTACCTGCATAGTCAATACACTCAAGCTTCATCTCAAGCCGCTCTGCAAGGGTATAATAGCTCTCAATAATCTCCTCCGGTGCAGCTACCACCATGAGACGCATCTGCTTTCTTCCCTCCTGAACGAAATGCTCAAGTATGGAATATGAAAATACATACTCCTCCGTGTTAATAGGAAAATACTCTGAGCAGTTCGCATCCACGAGCGACTTAATCTTATCCCTTTTAACATTCGGAATAATAATCTCCTTGTTGGCAAACTTAGGACCATGCACCGTGAATATAACGTGCTTTGCATTGATGCGGTTCTTAAAAATCGTCTGCTTGAGAATCCTTGAAATCTTCTCAATATTCACGATTTCTCCCTCATCATAAGAATCAGCCGGTGTAGGAACCGTCTCTGCCCACAGAACTGAAATATTCTTCCTGCTGCTGTCAAGCTCGGAGAGCTTGATTTCCGAGCTGCCTATTGAAATGGTGATGAATTTGGTGACCTTAGAAGCCATGAGTGTTCTCCTTTTACTTTTTATACCGGATTAGGCGTTTGCAAAACTTAGTATATTACAGCCGGACGTTGTGCAATTGTCTATTTACACCGGAATAGCATATATGATTATGTGCATCCGTTATGAGGTTATATTAGTATAGTTCTCTTACATATCGCTGCTTACCTGCATTGTTGGGTTATTATCTTTTGTAAGCAGGGATATGTAAGAGAACTATTAATCTTGCGATATGTAGTTCTCTTAAATTAGAATAGTCCGAGATACCATTTTATAAGGTTATCTCCGAACAGCATTGCTATGACCATTCCCGCTGAGAGGTATGGTCCGAATGCGAGTTGTCTGCCCTTGTGGGCAAACTTCATAAGTAACAGGTGAATTACTGAGCCTATTATGCAGCCTAGGAAAAAGCCCAGTGTGACATTTCTCCATCCAAGAAAAAGTCCTGCGGCTGCCATGAGCTTCACATCACCGCCACCCATCGCCCTGCCGCCTGTTATAAGAATTAGCAGAAGCAGAAAAGCACTGACACAAACAAATCCGATAAGGTGTGAGACAATATTGTGGTAGTCGAGCGCGGTTCTTAACACACCGAGCACCAGAATGGTAATGTTGACACCTAACGGTATCTCATAGGTTCTCCAGTCTATGACTGACAGCACAACCAGAGCTGAGAAAAACAGACATAACAGTATGCTGTCAATATTTATGTCATTGATAATGAATATCAGTACATACCCGATTCCGTTCATCGCCTCGATGAGCGGATATTGCACTGAAATCTTTGCTTTGCAATATCGGCACTTACCGCGAAGCTGCAGCCATGAGAACAGCGGCACCAAATCGTACCATCTGAGCCTGTGGCCACAGCTCATGCAGTGAGAACCCGTTGTTGCAATATTCTCTTTAAGCGGCAGCCTGTAAATGCAGACATTTAAGAAGCTGCCTATCACGATTCCGAAGAGGAAGGTGAGTATGTAGAGGAGGATGTAATATTGCATATATTGGGAATTATCTTGTTACAGAATATGCTGTACCCTTAACATCAAGAATATCTGCTGTTGTGCCAGTTCCAGCAACCGTTTTATATAATGTGACCTTTACCTGACCATTGCTTGTTATTTCATACATTAAATTAGTATCCAATGTTAATTTTCTTGCCTCTGTTCCCTTCATTTCCGGTATCTTATCTAGATATTCTTTAACTGTATCAGCAAATGCATTTTTATCTGCCCCACTTTTTCCAGCCTTATCATATAATGATTTAAGTGTAGCCTCTGTATCGGCTGTTTTCATTGCCTCAGTATACGCAGCTTCAGTTCCTAATGCATTCTGTAACGCAGAAGCAACTGCATCCAATGACTGAACATCAGAAGCAACTCTTGACTTCTCAATATTACCAAGAAGTGTAGGTGCAATAACACCAACTAATACTACCATGATTGCGATTACTACTAAGAGCTCTACAAGAGAGAAACCCTTATTATTCTTGTTTAACTTCTTCATGCTTAAATATCTCCTTTAAATATAGATAATATTTTTTAGGCTTATGCCCATATATGTTACGCGGTGGTCGGGTCGCCCACCAGGATAACCAGATTAAGTTGTTTTATGTATCACAGGATTATGCGGTATCTCGTATTGTATCGTCAAAAACCTGTTTCTGAATTTATATATCTTCCTTCCAAGATTGTTGTCGACCTTTAGGGAATCTTTTTTATCTATCTTTTCAAGATATTTACGATATTCCTCATGTGAATGGAAGCTGCCTCCTACCCCATAGGCATCCGATACAAGGTACAGGCAGATGTCCTTATATTTATATTTATCGCTTAGGAATATATCCTTAAACCTGATGGAAAGAAAATCATTTATCGTTGTCGAAAACTTATCCTGAATCGCTCTTATATCAAGGAACTTGGGTTCTTTGACATTCTTCATTTCCAGAATATACAGGTTGTAGGAATCGCAGGAATTGTCCACCGCGACAACATAATCTGTTGCCTTAGGCGGTGTGGCATCATGCAGCCCATTGTAATAATCATCGGCCTTGACTCCGGCATATTCGGAATGTGTCAATCTCTCGTCAACTCCAACCTCAATGCCTTCATCCTCTATCTCATACCTTATACAGCCTTTTAACTTAGGTTCATTCTGTATCCTTGATATCATTCTGTACCCTCATTATGCTCCTGTATAATCTGCTCACGCTCGTTATACAGTGCCTCACTTACATCAATGAAGTTCTCGTCATCAGCCCCACACTCATCTATGTGCATAGGTTTTGAAATACTTCCCTCTGCACCCTTCTCAAGATATATCGGCTGATATATATGATAGTCTAACTTGCCAGATAGGACAAGATTGTTCAATTTATTGAACACATAATTACTGTGTGAGGACATCACTAAGGTAATTCCTGCATTTGTAAGCTCTGTTAATATCTCCATAAGCTTAACCTGATTATTCGGGTGAAGATGGGCTTCCGGCTCTTCTATAAATAAGATTCCTCTGCTTTCAGAACTCAGGCTTTGTTTTTTTACAATAATATACTTTAAAAATGCAACTATCGGTGACACTTCCGAAACCATAGATGACACCTCTGCCATTGTAAGCTGTGCATCCATATTATTCGGAGCATACATAAGTAAATTCTTATGGCTGTCGAATGTTACTTGTCCTAATAAAATAGAACCTTCTATTTTATCACAGCAAGCCTTAATAACATTATCTATATCCTTATCAAACTTATCATTGTTTGATATGTTTGATAAAGAGATAAAGTAATCAGATATAGGTTCTGATATTCCCGGCAATTCAATTCTACTCGTTATATCCGAACGTCTTTTCGAAAGTTCAGCTACAATAGAACCAAAAGCACTCATTCCACTATAAATTCCTGTCCTTGAAGCAGGCATAAAATATACCTGTCCTACCTGATTTAATATTGTAAAAATTATATGTGTATGTACCTGCGCCAGCTTAGCATCAATCTGTTGTCTAATATCTCCACCTGTACTTGACATATCAATATCAAACTCTAGTTTATTATCTCCCCAAATACTTCCATCATAGCTAATCAATATTTTTAATCCTGTAATTGAACCGTTTATCTTTTCCTCTTTCAAATCAAAGTCCATACAGAATTCATCAGTCGATACATATATATGTGGATTCTTTTTTAAAATCTCATCAAAATTTCCAAATGTGTTATAGCATGAATCTTCAAAGTCATACATAACTTCATTCGTTATATTTCTGAATACCACACTTTCTATCTCTTTACATAATCTATTTTCATCAGCTTTATTTTCAAACAGTTCCGCTAAATAACCAAGTTTCTTATCTTTGTCCAACCGTGTTTCTTTAATATAATTAAACAAATTAATTGTTCTTCCAAATGTGCTTACATCTATTATTTTTTTGAACAAAAGATACACCACCTGCATAGCGTAAGACTTACCAATATTGTTATCCCCATAGGTGACAATAAGTTTCTTCGACAAATCAAACTCAAATTCTTTTATAGGACCAAAGTTGACAATCTTTATTTTCATTGATACAGCCCTTTCAACATTATCCGATTCCGTTATACAGCGTCATCATCGGCGCATACACTGCGGCAATGATAGCGACAACGATAACCGCAAGGAACACAATTACAAGCGGCTCAAGGAGTGCCGTCATCTGCTCGGTCGCCATCGTAACCTCTTCGTCGTAGTAATCTGCTACGTTGTCAAGCATCTCCTCAAGGTTACCTGTCTCTTCTCCTATACCTACCATATGTACAATCATCGGCGGAAATATTCCGCTGGTTCTGAGCGGTCTTGAGAGCGGCTGTCCGCCTTTTACCTTCTCCTGTGTATCGGAAAGTGTATCTTCATACACTACATTTCCTATTACTTTAGATGTTATTGATAACGCCTCGACCACGGACATACCTGCCGCAAGAAGTGTAGACATGGTTCTTGCGAATCTCGAACATGCTGTCTTGGTGTTGAGCTTTCCAAATATCGGCGCCTTGAGCTTAAGCTGACCGAACACTCTTTTTCCCATAGGTGTACCGGCATATATCTTCACGCCAATCACAATGCCTGCAATCACAATAACTATCGGTATCCAGTTTGCAATGAGAAAATCGCTCAAGCCCATAACCGCAAGAGTATATGCAGGCATATCCATATCCATGTCCTCGAATGTCTCCATGAATCCCGGGAGCACCCCGACAAGCATTACTATCATAACTATGATTGCCACTATGATGAGGACTATCGGGTACATCATGGCTTTCTTTACAAGTCCTTTGAGCTTATTTTCCTTTTCAAAGTGCACTGCCATTCTCGACAGTGACTTTTCAAGCGAACCTGATTGTTCACCTGCCGCTACCATATTAAGAAGCATCTCAGGAAACATTTCGCCTTGCTTACGCATGGCGTTAGAGAGTGTCTCACCTTTCTCAACGCTGGTCTTAGTCTCCATGATTGCCGCCGCAAGCTTCTTGTTATCCGTCTGCTGCGAGAGCATGTCAAGTGCCTCGATAACGCTTACTCCTGCCTTTAATATACTGTTGAACTGTCGGCAGAATACCGACAAATCTCTCACCGAAGCCTTCTTCTTACCGATATTTATATCAATATCCTTATTGAGAAGTGACGCCTCCTTGACTGAGACTATCATGCCCGCTTCAGCCTTCAGTGCTGTCCTTGCCTTATCTATGCTGTCCGCTTCGACATTACCCTTTTTCTTTTTGCCTTCTTTTGTGACAATTTCGTACGAATATGTTGCCATTGTGTACAACCTCGCTTAATTTCTACATTTTGTACCGAAAGCAGGCACAATTATTATTATTTTTCATCAATCATTTATATCCATTATAGTAGCTCTTATTCTGTTTGTCCATAGCTTTAGTTTACCTGTTTATGGTAAATTATACCTATTTTCTACAATTATCGACATAATGTAAAAGCCCTTACATGTCATATCCATGTAAGAGCCTTAATTCTTTTAATATCTGTACTTATCCCTGCTTTTCTTGATGTCAGCTTCTATCATTCCTGTGCGTAAGCCTTCTTCATCGCATTCCTGAACACTTCCACGGACATACCTGCCTTTTCGGCAGCTTTTTCTATGGTGAGCACCCCATCATTGACCAGCTCGATAAGGGTGTGGATTCTTCCTTGCTCTATCCCCTTCTGCATAGCTTCCTCCGCAACGCCCTGGCTCAAATTACACATATCATCCACCTCACTCTCAAATGTCTCGGTCATAGGTATATTGAAATCTCTTTCCAGTATATCCTTTTTCTCCCTTGCTGACAACTCATTCTGGAACAATACACCAAGAAATTTTATCAGATTGTTGTCATTCCATTCCTCCATCTTTCCTAAGCACACCATCACTATGTTTATCAAGTCATAGTTCTCCGGTGCTTCGACCGCATTTCCTATAATAGTTTCCGGCTTTAGCGAATAGCGCGTTATCGTATTTCTGAACTTTTTCGCTGGATTAACACATATCCATATCGAATATACCTTGCGCAGCTTCTGGTAATCCGACTTAGTGAATACCGTTCCATTCTGTGATGAAATCAGCCTGCTCCCATAATATACCGCTCTTTTTGTCAGGGGATATTTCGGTTTGAACCGGTTCTGTGCCTCGGCATTGATGATAAGCCTTATATTCCCATGTTCTTCTGTGGACGGTGCTATCGCATTGAAGCGCACGTCATAGTACACTGTTCCCTCATTCTGGGATATATCTTCATTGCCCATCCCCTGCACCTTCGTCACTTGTGTATTCATCGCTTGTATACTCATTGCTTGTGCATTCATTGCTTGCACTTTCATCAACTGCGTATTCATTGCCTGTGCATTTATCGCCTGTGCATTCTCTTCTAGTGTATTCATTGCCTGCACTTTCATCGACTGTGCATTTATTGCATGTGCATTCACTTCTTGTGTATTCATCGCTTGTATACTCATTGCATGTGCATTCATTGCTTGTTCATTCATTGTCTGCACCTCTGCTTCCTGTGTCACTACCGTCTCCCGCTTAATATCAGTCTGTACAGGTGAATTGCTGTCATCCATATACACCCCTGTAGTTCCTACCTCCGGCTCTCCTTCTATGTATTTCTGTGCTATGTCCATAATGCTGCAGGCCTGATACTCCTTAACGCAGTCCTTTAGGATATGTGCAAGCACAAGCTTATTTGCCAGCAGCTTCTTGGCTGCCCTGTCATACCGCGCCTCGTAATCAGTCTGCGTTATGGTATGCGCCAGATATGTCTCTTTTCCCATCGTACTCCCCTTTCTTCTTTTGACGGTTAAAATTCAATTTACAAAATAACAGGAAATAAAGCATAGACTTTTTAATACAGCTATTTGCCATAGCCGCATGATTTTTATAAAATCTTATAAAACAGAACCATAGAATATATCAAAGAAATATGCTTTTAAAAGACTATATCAGATTCCATCACAATTAACAATATACATCCTATAACTATAAACCGTTGTTTATTAAATTATATTCTTAAAATAAATGTAAGCCCTCCTAATAAACCGGAAGGCTCACATTTAATAATATTATATTTACATTTAACAACCACACAATCATTCTCTGCTCCGTGTGTTTGCGTTCTTCATCGCATTCCCGAACTCTTCCACGGACATACCTGCCTTCTCGGCAGCTTTTTCTATGGTGAGTACCCCATCATTAACCAGCTCGATAAGTGTGTAAAGTGTTCTAAATATTCCGAATCAGGCACAGCCTGACCTAGAATGCATTGTCTATCCTCTTTTCCATAATCTGGCTGTCCTGTGCGTAGGATACGGCATTCTCCTTATCAATATCCCCCTTCATGTACAGGTCGAATATAGCGTCATCCATGGTCTGCATGCCAAGCTTTTTGCTGGTCTGTATCGTCGAATTAATCTGCGGACTCTTTGCTTCACGGATAAGGTTCTTGATGGCAGGAGTGCTGTGCATTACCTCGAACGCTGCGACTCTGCTCTTTTTATCGGCTGTCGGAATAAGCTGTTGGCTGATAACGGACTCAAGCACCATTGAGAGCTGAACTCTTATCTGCTGCTGCTGGTGCGGAGGGAATACGTCCACAATACGGTCGATTGTGCTTGCCGCACCTATGGTATGAAGTGTTGACAGCACAAGGTGACCTGTCTCGGCAGCAGTGATAGCGGTGGATATTGTCTCAAGGTCTCTCATCTCTCCGACAAGTATTACATCCGGATCCTCACGGAGTGCAGCGCGCAGCGCATTGGAATAAGAATGTGTATCAAGCCCGACTTCTCTCTGATTGACCATCGCCTTCTTGTGGTTATGAAGATACTCTATAGGGTCCTCAAGCGTGATTACATGTACCTCTCTCATAGAATTGATTCTGTCGATGATGGAAGCAAGCGTTGTGGACTTACCTGAACCGGTAGGACCTGTTACAAGGACAAGACCTCTCTTCTTCTGATAAAGGTCAACAACCGATTTCGGGATTCCAAGTTCCTCCGGGAGCGGTATCTTAGTAGATACAAGACGGATTGATGCCGCCATGGAACCTCTCTGGTGGAATACGTTCACACGGTAACGGCCAATCTGAGGGATGGAATACGAAAAATCAATCTCACCTAATTCCTCGAACTGCTGCAATCTCTTATCACTCATCATGGTACTTATGACAGCCTCCGTATCAGGCGGAAGAAGTCTTGGATAATCCATATCCACAAGTATTCCGTTAATACGCATTTTCGGTGGAAGTCCTACCGTGATATGCACATCAGACGCCTTGTTCTCTTTTGCTGTTATTAGAAGTTCCTCTATAGTCATACTTTTCCTCTTTTCTGTTATGTGGTATAAATTTATACAATGATTTTGGTGTCAAAAAATGTTCTATAAACCTGACGTGTACAACATATTATATCTAAAGTGGATATGTTTTGACACCCGAATCATGCAATACAAGATAAGCACTTGTGAAACACAAACCGGTAACCGGCGGCTGCTCATTTTTGCCGGTTAATCGGAACAACCGGAATGATTTCACAATTATTCAAGCATGCCAGTCAATATTAGTTATCCACATTGTATGTAATCTTCATCATCTCTGAAAATGTTGTGGTTCCGTCAAGCACGTACTCTGCTGCCGAAGCCCTGAGAGTGTGCATACCCTCCTCAACAGCAGCATCCATAATGTCATCAGCGTTTCGTTTATCCGCAATCATCCTCTTGAGGCGTTTCGTTATAGGCATTATCTCATAGACACCGATTCGTCCGTAATAGCCGATGTTATTGCACAGCTTACAGCCCTTAGGCTCATGAAGTGTACAAGGTTCATCAAGCGGTACACCAAGTGTCTTCTTCTCCTCTATAGTCGCCTCCCTTGTATTATCCTTGCTGCACTCGCATAGTCTCCTGACAAGTCGCTGTGCAATGATTCCCACAAGCGAATCAGAAAGCAGATATGGCTCAACACCCATATCTATAAGACGCGATACAGAGGAAGCTGTGTTGTTGGTATGCAGTGTACTTACCACGAGATGTCCTGTGATTGAGGCCTTTACGGCAATCTCTGCCGTCTCGGAATCTCGAATCTCTCCTATCATAATGATATCCGGGTCCTGTCGGAGAATGGAACGGAGCGCACTTGCAAATGTGAGGTCTGCCTTGTTATTTACCATTACCTGATTGATGCCATCAATATTTGCCTCTACCGGATCCTCTACAGTGATGATGTTTACATCTATCTTGTTTAACTCACTTAGTGCTGTATAAAGTGTTGTCGATTTACCTGAGCCTGTAGGTCCTGTTACAAGTATGATACCATGTGGATTTTTAAGTATATTGTCGAACTTGATCATATCATCAGGCTTAAGTCCAAGCTTGCTCTTCTCTCTCTTAAAGCCTGCCTTGAGTGCAAGTCTCATAACGACCTTCTCGCCGTAGCAGGTAGGCAGACAGGACACACGAATATCATACTCTTTATGGTCGATGTCTATGGTTATACGTCCATCCTGAGGCTTTCTCTTCTCAGAAATATCCATACCTGATATAATCTTGATACGTGCAATCATCGCAGAGTAGAGTGCCTTGTCATAGGTTATAGCCTCGTTGAGCGTACCATCAATACGATAGCGCACACGAATACTGTACTCGAACGGCTCAATATGTATATCACTGGCTCTCTGTCTTGCCGCCTGCTCGATTACATTTCTTACAAGCTGTACAATCGGTGAGTTCTCGACATCTTCACGTCTCTCATCATCCTGAGCCTCCGCATTGTCATATATTCCCTGTTCCTGCTTATATGCCTCTGCAACCGCAAGAGCCTTCGCCTTTCCAAAGAACTTGTCGATAACAACCTGAATATCTGAGAGCTTGCTGAGTACAGGGACAACCTCCATGCCCGTGATGATACTCGCATCATCTATAGCCATAATATCCATAGGGTCTGCCATCGCCACCCAGATTACATTCGCCCTGCTCTTATCAAACATATATGGTATGAGCTTTAATCTTCTGGCATTCTCCTCATCTATCATCTTAACAGCCTTTTCATCTATTGAGGCTGCTGCTACATTGACATATTCAACATTCAGATGGCGGCATAGCACATCTATCATGTCATCCTGCGATACATAGCCCAAATCCACAAGAGTGTCACCAAGCAGCTTGCCCTTGATTTTCTGCTCCTTGAGTGCTGTATCAAGCTGCTCCTGTGTTATCTTACCCTCCTGGATAAGTACATCTCCAAGTCTTATTTTCTTACGGACACCATTTATCATTGCGTATTTCCCTCCGGATTAATACCTTCTAATAATTCACTGTTATACTGAACCTGAGTATTCTGCATAACATCATTATATAACGAATCAAAATCCTGCCCACATACATATCTTAATTCAGGATTATTTCGTCCAATCATGAATTCGCCGTTGCCATTTCTTACTGCATTGGTATACTCAAATATAAAATATCCATTCTCCGAATAATAGTTATTCGCCACGGTGACTTCAAATACATATAGAATTATATTTTCATACTGTGATGAACCATCCCCATGTCCGGACATGAATATTACCTGATTAAGCCTGAGGCTGTCCACCCACTCATTGTTATCCTGATACAGATAGTTGGAGTTTCCGGTAAGCCTGTAGAGCATACGCGTTGTCGTATCATCGGTTTCCGCCTTAATCTCTTCGGCACATTCGTCAGCAATATCAGCCAGAACACTATAATCAAGCTGCGAACTGTCATATATATATGAATCAAGCCCTTCCACAGTATACTCCATGCTTGTCACATCCGTATAGTAATAATACAGCTCCGCCGTCTTAGCGTCTATCTTACAATCAATGGTTATCACATCGCCATTTTTCAAGCCGGATGTCTTTCCTTTTATTACATACTCAAGACTCTTTATGTATGTATCGCTTGAATTGTTGGTATATGTGACAAATGCATATGGTGCAGTTCCTGTAACCTCAACCTTGAGGTCTTTGAAAACGTCTATTTCCTGCCCCTCATCAAGCCCTGCGACATCCACACGCTTGATAAAATCATTCACATTAAGCTTCAGCTCATCAGCCGCTGCCGCATCATAAGTAACTGTAAGATTGATTGTATCGCCGTTCGCTAACTTCTCAACCTTATCGCAGCTAAGCTCAAGCGACTCTACAAACGCGCTGTATTTC
>ULMV01030981.1_pt1 | contig 13566 bp, 10 predicted proteins | sample 1951751 | NCBI WGS metagenome assembly ULMV01 (sample SAMEA4835560, study PRJEB28245) | human gut metagenome | biome: gut microbiome; material: fecal sample | place: Denmark | collected 2008 | reverse complement strand
GAAAAGAAAATTTGTAAAAGTGATGTTCTTCGGGGCGTTGGCGCTTTCTACTGTCACCTATGTAGGTTGTAAGGACTATGATGATGACATAAAAAGTGTACAGGAACAAATTGACCAGATCAAGTCAAACAATCCTGTAAGCGTGGGAGACATGCAAACTGCCATTAATGCGGCTAAAAGTGCTTTGGAAAGTCAGTTGGCTGATTTAAAGACAAAATTGGAGAATAAGGATTCTCAAATTAAAGATTTGGGTCTGAAAATTACTGATTTGGAGGACAAATTGTCAAAGACTGCTGATAAGGCAACGGTCGACCAGCTGACAAAAGACTTGGCAACAGCTAAGAATGATTTAGAAGCACTGAAGAAACTTCAAAAGTCTGATATTGATGGTTTGACAGCAAGAATTGTAAAGCTGGAAGTCCTTAAAGAGGAATTGGATGGTTTAAAAGTCAATTTCGCTACAAAAGAAGAGCTGAAGAACTACGTTGAATCTGCAAAATTGTCAGGACTTATCAGTGATGAAATTGCCACAGCTTTGGGTGAAGATGGGGAGATTGCCACTGCAATAAATAATGCTATTCAAACAAAGGTTCTTGCGGACTTTGGCAGTATGAAAGAAGTTGCTACTCTTGCCGGAGAGGATGCAACTGTAGCAGACGTTATTAAAGAATTGTATGCTGCTATTAATGCTGATAAAACTGGTATCCTTGCTAAACTGACTGCGCTGGAAGACTATCAAACAGCATTGGAAGATAAAGCGGTAGAAAATGGTTACGAGAGTGTAGAAGCCGTTATTGCAGAGGTGAAATCTCTTAAAACGACTCTTTCCGGTCTTTATGCAAGCGCAGAATTCAGTGAAAAAGTCAAGGCGATTGTTTCAGCAGAACTGACGACTGTAAATAGCCGTATAGATACGCTAGAAGATAACCTTGCAAAACTGGGTGTTGCTATTAAAGGTATGATTCAGAGTGTAGTATATATTCCTACAAGCATAGATCGTAGCGTAGATTTCTATACTTTGTATGCTAAGAAAACTTCAACCTCATCTTCTTATGTTGTTGCAGCGAAGAGTGCAGATGCAAAAGAATTGCAATTCCGTATTTCTCCGGCTTCTGCTGCTATGACATTGGAGGATTTCAATAAAAACTACGAAATCAAGTTAAATGCTGAAGAACGTAACTGGACTCGTGCTGCTGAACCGTTTGCCGTAGAAGTGAAGAACTGTGAAGCTGGTGTTCTTACAGTATCATTAACAACTTCAAGCGAAAAGAGCCATGCGATATCTTTGAATATTGTAAGTACAAAAGATGCGGAAGGTAAAGAAGGATTGACTCCGACAAATGTTAATTCTGATTATATCGCAGTGATACAGTCTAGTTATTATCTGAAGACTGCTTATTATGAGGTAGCAACAGAGAAAGCAGGCGAGATTATCTATGATGCTCCCCAACCGGTTGATTATTCAGGAGTTGGAACTTTGACGGTTTCATATACAACAACTGCAAGTGGAAGCACAGCATTTACAAAAACATTAGAAGAACTGAATGTAGAGAATATCTTTGCGACGACTTATAGCTTGACTGGAACAGATGCAAATCTATTTGAAGTTTCTACTGCAGGTAGCGTTAGTCTAAAAACATCCGGTCTGATTGCTTCTTTGGATAAAACTGCTAATGTTATGGCTAAAGTAACGGCTCTAGGTTTCTATTTGGAAACTAGTTCTGATAATCCTAAAAAGTTAGGAACTGTAAAAGTAACACGTACTATTGATGAACTTACACATGCGTATGCTTTGGTAGAACGTGACTGGACTAATGAAACAGCAGTTGCTGCAGAGGAGAGAGTAGTTCTAAATGTTGCTGACATTTATAACGATCCGGCTGTGAATATCCGCCCATCAGCTTATGAAAGTTTGAGTTTGGTTGAACTTCTTCCTACAACAGGTATACGCTTAGAAAATGGTGCAAATAATGCCTTGACTTTAATCATTCCTAAAAATACAGCTGCTGGTGATTATACCGCAACAGCTAAGTTCGAAGGAGATGGCTATACGCTTGTTGTAAATGTTCCAGTTAAGATTAAGCCTATCACTTTGGCTAAATTGGCTAGAGTGTCGGAAATGTGGTCTTCAGATCAAACTCGTACAGGCTTTACTCCGACAAAAGATTCTGAGACAGCGGCTACTGCTATTACTTCCGAATTTAAGCTTGCTACTATATTCTCCAACTTTGATGCTGTTAAAGCTGCTGTTTTGGCTAAAGGTGGTACTTTCGTAATTACTACTAACATTACGGAAAATAGCATTGCTGGCGTTAGCTATGATGAAAACGAGGCTAAGTTTACGTTTGATAAAGATCTCTATACTGGTAAGATGACTGTTGGTGGTAAGACTGTACCTGCTGTAGTTAAGTTTACTATTAAAGCTAGCTATAATGGTAAAGTTGAGGATACGATTGAAGGTATTGTTGAAGTGAAAGATATTAGTGGAACTTGGGTTGCTCCGACTGCAACGACTCTTTCTTTATCTGATAAGTCTGTAGAATATAATGTTTCAACAGGTTTTGCTTGGAATGATTTGGCAGGTAAGACTATGTGGAAGGATGGTGCTGTGGTAGCAGGAACAGGAAGCAATGGATTTGCAAATTCAGTTACTAATCCTCTTGATATCTATGGTCTGGCAGCTCCTGTTTTTGAATTCAAAGAAGCAGCTGCGTCAACTTATCTGTCTCTTGATGATGCTACAGGAAAGGTGACCTTTACAGCAGAAGGTAAATCTCACCATTTCTACGAAGCTGTAACTTATACTGTAGAAGTAAAAGCTACATCTAAGTGGGGTACAATTAAGAATTATGAAGGAAAGAATACAATTACAGTAACTATTCCGGCAGAATAAGAAGAAAAATTGGAGAGTTGCTTCAAACCTCTTAATGCTTTATATAAGCAAAGGATTGTATTACAGTTGAAACTACTCCAAATTCAGAATAATAAAACCCTTCTTCACCTTGTGTGAAGAATACGCCGAGAAGAAACAGAGTGAAGGATTTGGCTTGTGAAAGTCAATCCTTCCAATTCTGTTCTTCTTATAGAAAGGGATACCTCCCTTATTTCCCACAGGTATCCCTTTTTTTGATCTCATAACATCTCCTTATTTGCACTAGAAACCAATTTGCTAGTCCCTTATTTCCCTATAGATTAAGGAGATGTTTTGAGAATATAGAAAGTCCGGGCTTGCGAAAGTCCGGGCTTTTTCATTATTATTTATTTATCGGATTGAATATAATGGAAGTTCTCGTCATATAGTCCTACGAGCAGGCTTTGTCCTTTACCATCCACTTTCAGCCCGCCATATACGGCTTTTTGATAAAGAGTATCTTGTCCCTCTTCAAAGAAGAAAGACTCGGCACCGAGGAAGATCCGGTGACGCACTATTTTATATTTGATGACTAGCTCATTGTCGTTTACAGGTTCTAAAGCGTTTTGCAGCCGCACTATTTTTCCTACTTGATTACTGTCAATTTGAAGTATGGCATAACCGCGTATGGCAGTTTGTTGGTCTAGCAGATCTGATGAAGCTTCTTTGTAGCTAAGCCTCATATAGTCTCCTTGCATAAGAGAGCGGGGATCGACGGGAGCTAGCTGTAACAAAATCAACTGTCCGTCTTTCAAAGTTTGCTCTTTTTTATAAACCGACCAGTTGAAATATCCCAGTAGCAGTATCAGGTTTGCAATAATCAATATTCGGCTATACTTTTTCATGTCTTGTTCTTTTTTGAGTGAAGAAATACCAGGCTGTAATACATGCAATTCCGATGAAGAAAAGTGTCATGGATTTGGTGAGCAGGCTTAAATTCAAATCATAATAGTATTTGGAAACGGCATAGATAAAAAGAAGAAGCGAGGCAGCACACTCCGCTTTGTAGCCATAATGGAAACATATTAGAATCAGCAACAAACTGCCGGATAAATAAGGAGCAAACACGGTAGGCAGACAGATAACAATACAAAGAATATAGATACCAATCTGGTTCACCGGATGATCCACTTTCATGACCTGCATGATTCGTTGAACCATTATAAGAATACCGATCCATATACAAACAGACAGTATGCAGGATACAAGCCAGCTATTTGTTTCTGATATCAGATAATTGATTGATAATCCTCCCAGTGAGACGATACCGGATATGAATAATCCGAAATGAAATGGTTTGTATTTGGAAAAGTAATTCTCTGTTCCTATACATTCAAACAACTTAGTTTCAAAGATGTTGGCAAATAGAAATAGTGCAAGGATAGGAACTACAGCTATTTGCAAGGGATAAAATGAAGAAAAGACATGGGCGGCTTCTCCGAAGAAAGATATATTAAACAGAATGACTGAAAGAAAGGGGAGGATAAACCCTCTTGATAACAAGAATGTGAGAATACTGATTCCTATAAGTGTAGTGAAGAGGATATTAATGCTGGCATTTATACCAAAACCAATCAATACACACCCGGCTATGTATAAAGTGATGTTCATTGCATCCAGAAAAGACCGGATCACCATGCGGCTGATTGTTAGGGTAGCGAGAATTAATATACTTCCTACAATCAGGCAAGAAATATCGGAGCGGAGGATTCTGGCAAGTGCCAGAAATCCCAGAAAGAAAATAGCCGTCAGGATTCCTCCGATAATAGATACGGCTTGAATGGTGAGGCTATGCTTCTGTGTCATACCATTGCTTTTTTAGATGAAGAATGATGTAAATGAGTAAAGTTGTTCCGGTGATGACAATAACCCCTCCGTAGAAGAATATCTGAACATCCCTAAGACCGCTTTGTGATATGAATGTAGTCAATAGAATCATTAACGCAGCAAACGGAATGATAGCCAGATAGAACAGGCTTTTTACTTTCCATCCATACCAAAGTCCCGCAGAGAATAAAAGGAGGGTGCTTATGAGAGGAACAGACAATATGGCATTCTCTTCGCAGATTGCCATCATTAACAGAAAACTGGTATGTATAATAGTAGCCAGTGAAAGAAGGCTGACAAACCAGCGATTGTTGCTGTCCAAATGACCTTTTACACTCATCCATTCCGTGATGATCGTTGTTAAGGCACATATCCAGGTTACTGCATTGGCCAGCAAAGTCATTTCCCAGGAGTTGGCACTGGCAATCTGTATATTGTACAACCATATCGTAGTACAAAGTAATCCGATGAACGTCAGCCATAACGGAGCGAAACGGATAGCAACCGCCCAGAGAATAGTGAAGAGAGTCCATCCCAGGAAAAGATCGTAAGCATCGGCTCCCGTTTGGTAGATTTGTCCGAAGACAGCTAAAAGCGTGCCTATCAGGAATGTAGCTCCGGTCAGGAGAATTTGTTTGACGAGCTTATTCCAATGCGTGAATGTAGCGAGCAGGACAGAAGCTACTAATAACACTTCTACTATTCCTAACTTTGCAAATTTGGGTAATTCCTCCCAGTTGTAGGCAAAGAAGAAGATAATTCCTGCCACTGTAAAACCAACGCCCACTGCCAATAAAAAAATAGAAAGGAATTGATTCCATTGTTTTTTATCTGCGTACAGCGCTTGTCGGGATAAAGGCGAAGAGTCGGTCTTTTCCATGTGTTTTTGCTTTTTGATGATTACAAACATAAGAAAATAAAATGATTATCACCTCAAGATAGACTATAAAAAGGTATGACTTACCTTATTGAAATTGACAATAATAGTAGGTCATACCTTGAGAGAGGTTATGAAAATATTAAAAATAGAATAACTTAAAATACCTCCCGTATATGCTTAAAGTTAGAATTGATCGTATCAATTACTTCTTGTGAACGACCGTTGATTAACAACTTGTACATCGACTGTGCAAAACCCACCATTTGTCCGAATTCAATTTTCGGAGGCATGGCCAGTGCATTCGGATCAGTCATGATATTAACAAGTACCGGACCGTCCAACTCAAATGCATTCAGTAAGGTCGTTAATACTTCTTCCGGATCGCTGACATTAAACCCGGTCATTCCCATTGCTTCGGCCACTTGGGCGAAGTCAGGATTCAACATATTTGTCTGCCAGTCCGGCAGTCCGTCCACTTCCATTTCCAACTTCACCATTCCCAATGAACGGTTGTTGAATACGATAATTTTAATTGGTAACTTATATTGTACAACGGTTTCCAAGTCTCCTAAAGTCATAGACAAGCCACCATCTCCGCAAAGCGCCACTACCTGGCGATCCGGATAAGCTAGTGCGGCACCGATGGCTTGCGGCAAAGCATTTGCCATAGAACCATGATTGAAAGAACCCAGCATGTGGCGTTTACCTGTCGCTTGCAGATAACGCGCTCCCCATACACAAGTCATTCCTGTATCTACTGTGAACACAGCATCGTCCGAACTTAGTTTGTCTATTTCGGACATCACATATTCGGGATGAATCTTATTTACATCGCCTTTATCTTCCGTGTAAGCAGCCAGAGCCTTCTTTACTCCTTCATATCTTTTAAGTTGTTTCAACAGGAACGAATCATCTGTCTTCGGATTCAGCATACGCAATAGACTTTGGATGCTCAGTTTAACATCACCGCAAAGTCCGATATCCACCTTTGCACGACGTCCCAGACGTTCGGGTTTTATATCAATCTGTGCTATCTTGATGTCATCCGGCAGGAAAGCAGAATAAGGAAAGTCTGTGCCGAGCATGAGAAGCACTTCGGCTTCATGCATACTGTAATAGCCTGACGGCATTCCCAACAATCCGGTCATACCCACTTCATACGGATTCTCATATTGCACCTCCATCTTTCCTTTGAAAGTATATACCACCGGAGCATTCAGCTTCTCGGAAAGCGCGATCACTTCCTCGTGAGCTCCCCGGCAACCGATGCCGCAGAAAAGAGTGATACGTGTATGTTTGTTCAACATGTCAGCTAATTGAGCCAGATCTTCTTCCGACGGACAAACTTCCGGTGGGGCAGGATAGTTGATAACCGACGAGTCGACGGTAACGGCAGAAGCCTTTGCCAAGTCACCCGGAAGTCCGATGACGGACACCCCTTTGCGGGTGACAGCCGTTTGTATGGCCGACTGGAGCATACGTGGAAATTGTGTGGGAGTAGTGGCTACTTCATTATAATAACTGCAATCGTTAAAAAGTTTGATGGTATTCGTCTCCTGAAAATATTCCGTACCGAACTCTCCGGTGGGAATTGTAGAGGCGATGGCGATTACCGGTGCGCCGGATCGGTGTGCGTCATACAAGCCGTTAATCAGATGAACATGTCCCGGCCCGCTACTTCCCGCGCAGCATCCCGGGCGACCGGTCAGTTGTGCTTCTGCCGCAGCGGCATACGCCCCTGTTTCTTCGTGGCGCACATGTATCCATTTTATTTGATCGTTTTTTCTGACTGCTTCGTTTACTTCATTCAGACTGTCGCCTGTTACGGCGTAGATGCGTTCAACTCCGGATTTTACCAGAGTATCTATCAACTGTTCTGCTATTTTTTTTGCCATAGCTGTAATTGGTTTAGGATTGATTTTTATGTAATAACAGATGGCTGCAAAGAAAAGTTCTGATTTAACATATGCTAATAACGCCTTTGTGTCGGGACACATCACCACTTTTATGTTAAAATTAATTCTGTAACAACTTTTTAGTAAAGATGTATAAACAATTGCAATATCCTTTTGTTATCTTTATAGGCGAAATCTTAACCTAATGTATTAAACCTCTTAATTACTCTAGAAAAATGAACAGAAATGAAATCGGTGTGAATGCCGGTAAGGTTTGGCAACTGCTTAGCAATAACGAGAAGTGGAGCTATGGACTTTTGAAGAGAAAATCCGGGCTGAAAGATAAAGAGCTGGGTGCCGCTTTGGGGTGGTTGTCAAGAGAGAGCAAAATAGAGTTCGATCAGTGCGATGAAGAGCTTTATGTATATCTCTGTGTGAATGTTTATATTGGCTGAAAGAGTTTGACGCTTTAACGAGAACAGAAGAATCTCCGGAGGAATGACAGCATAGTCAGCACTTCGGAGATTCTCGTTTTTTATCCTTTTTCTGCTTTATGTATCTTCCTTTCAATGGATTTCCGGAAATAATTCTGTTACTTTGCATCACGAATTAAAATGTAAGAAACAATGAGAAGTTTTGCCTCCGACAATAATTCCGGTGTGCATCCGTTGGTAATGGAAGCATTGAACCGGGCTAATATAGACCATTCTTTAGGATATGGCGATGATAAATGGACAGAAGAAGCCGTAGCGAAGATAAAGGAAACCTTTACGCCCAACTGTGTCCCCTTGTTTGTATTTAACGGAACGGGTAGCAACGTGGTAGCATTGCAGCTGATGACCCGTCCGTATCATTCCATCTTTTGTGCGGAAACGGCTCATATCTATGTAGATGAATGCGGCTCTCCTGTGAAAATGACAGGTTGTCAGATTCGCCCGATTGCCACTCCTGACGGTAAACTTACCCCGGAATTGATGCAATCTTATCTGCATGGTTTCGGCGATCAGCACCATTCACAACCCAGAGCCCTCTACATCTCCCAATGTACCGAACTTGGCACCATCTATACTCCCGAAGAATTGAAACGTCTGACAGACTTTGCCCATCTGAATGGTATGTATGTACACATGGACGGAGCCAGAATAGCCAACGCCTGTGCCGCTTTGAATCTTTCCTTAAAAGAACTGACAGTAGACTGCGGAGTCGATATTCTTAGTTTTGGCGGAACGAAGAACGGACTGATGATGGGAGAGTGCGTGATTGTATTTAATAAAGACCTGCAACCGGAAGCCCGCTTCATCCGTAAGCAATCCGCCCAGCTCGCTTCGAAGATGCGTTACCTCTCTTGCCAGTTTACGGCATACCTCACAGATAACCTCTGGCTGAAGAATGCCAACCATGCCAATGCAATGGCTGCCAAACTTTACACTGAATTGAAGAAACTGCCCGAAGTAACTTTCACTCAAAGAGCCGAAAGTAACCAGTTATTCCTCACCATGCCCCGCCCGGTTATCGACCGGATGCTAGAGTCTTACTTCTTTTATTTTTGGGACGAAGAGAAGAATGAAATCCGTCTGGTGACTTCTTTTGATACCACAGAGGAGGATGTAGACGAGTTTATAAGACTTTTAAAACGTTAAAAAGGAAATTCGGAACAACAAAAGCGCCTGAATATCTGTTTTTATAGGAAGTTTGAAACTAACTTTGTCCGCAAAGTTTTCTACTTCTTATGATTATGAATACTAGACAGAACAGGCTAATCATATTCGCGCTTTTGTTGTTGACACAAACCCCGTTGGGCGCACAGCTGCATTCTACTAAAATTGAACTGCCGGAGGGTTCTATATCTGCAACCATGGAAGATTCCATTCCGGCAAAGCGCAGTTTCTTTAAAAAGTTTCTTGATTACTTCAATGACGCCAATAAGGAAAAAAAGAATAAAAAGTTTGATTTCAGTGTGATAGGCGGCCCACATTATTCCAGTGACACCAAGTTCGGACTCGGACTGGTGGCAGCCGGACTATATCGAACCGATCGGATTGATACGCTTCTTCCTCCCTCCAATGTCTCTCTTTACGGAGATGTGTCGACTGTCGGCTTCTATCTGTTGGGAGTCCGCGGAAATCATCTGTTTCCAAAAGATAAATACCGCTTGAATTACAATCTCTATTTCTATTCTTTTCCCAGTCTGTATTGGGGACGGGGATATGACAATGGAGCGAACTCTGATAACGAAAGCGATTATAAACGTTTTCAGGCACAGGTGAAAGTCGATTTTATGTTTCGGCTGGCAAAGAACTTCTACATCGGCCCGATGGCCGTATTCGATTATATCGACGGACGGAACTTTGAGAAACCGGAACTATGGGAAGGAATGGCCGCGCGAACCACTAATACCAGCCTGGGACTTTCCCTCCTTTACGATTCACGTGATTTCCTGACAAATGCATATCATGGCTATTATTTGCGGATAGACCAGCGGTTCAGTCCGGCTTTTCTCGGCAATAAATATGCGTTTAGCAGTACAGAACTGACTACCAGTTATTATCAGCCGGTATGGAAAGGTGGAGTGCTGGCAGGGCAATTCCACACATTGCTTACCTATGGCGATACCCCTTGGGGATTGATGGCAACGTTGGGAAGTTCTTACTCCATGCGCGGATATTACGAAGGACGCTATCGGGACAAGGGAGCAATGGACGCGCAAATAGAACTCCGGCAACACGTCTGGAAACGGAATGGAGTAGCTGTATGGGTAGGAGCGGGAACGATTTTTCCACGACTTTCCGAGTTCACCCCGAAACACATTCTGCCTAATTATGGCTTCGGGTATCGTTGGGAATTTAAGAAGAGAGTAAATGTACGTTTGGATTTAGGGTTTGGCAAACACCAGACCGGATTTATTTTTAACATCAATGAAGCTTTTTAAAAATATAAAGAATTGGTTGGAAAATCAGGAACATCTGTTTTATCTGTTCCTGTTTATCTTGATAGTACCTAATATGGTACTCTGTTTTACAGAACCTTTACCATTTATGGCAAAAGTCGCCAATGTGTTGTTACCTTTCGGTTGCTATTACCTGTTGATGACTTTGTCGAGGAATTGCGGCAAGATGCTGTGGATTTTATTCCTGTTCCTGTTCTTCGGAGCCTTTCAGATCGTGTTGCTTTATTTATTCGGCCAGTCCATTATCGCTGTCGATATGTTTTTGAATCTGGTCACCACCAATTCGAGTGAGGCATTGGAACTGCTCGATAATCTCACACCTGCCATTATTGCTGTAATCATACTCTATGTACCTGCCCTGATATTAGGGACGATTTCAATTATACGTAAACGGAAACTTACGGTAGAGTTCATTCGCAGGGAACGGAAGAGAGCCTTCCTGGTCTTTGGAATCTCCCTCCTTAGTCTTGTCGGAGCCTATGTGCAGGATTCGGGATATGAGTTGAAATCTGATTTATACCCGCTAAACGTATGCTACAACGTAGGTCTTGCCTTTCAAAGAACAGCTCTGACACAGGATTACCACCGTACATCCAAAGACTTTACTTTCCATGCCCGGCCTACTCATCCGGAGGGAAAACGGGAAGTATATGTAATGGTCATAGGAGAAACCTCTCGTGCCCTAAACTGGCAATTGTATGGTTACGAACGTGAAACGAACCCGCTCTTATCCCGGCAAACGGGTCTGATTGCTTTCCCAAAAGTGTTGACAGAGTCGAATACGACACATAAAAGTGTCCCCATGCTGATGTCGGATGCTACTGCCTGCAACTACGACTCTATCTACCATCAAAAAGGAATCATCACCGCTTTCAAAGAGGCAGGATTCCGGACGGCTTTTTTCTCCAACCAACGTTACAACCATTCATTTATCGACTTCTTCGGAATGGAAGCCGATACGTATGATTTTATAAAAGAAGATTCGGTCAGTTCTACCTATAATCCTTCTGACGACGAACTTCTGAAATTGGTGGAGGAGGAACTGGCGAAAGGTGCAACGAAACAATTCATCGTACTTCACACCTACGGTTCCCACTTTAACTATCGCGAACGTTACCCGTCGGAAGATGCTTTCTTTACGCCCGATTATCCGATGGAAGCAGAGAGAAAATACCGGGATAACCTGGTGAATGCCTATGACAACTCTATTCGTTACACGGATGATTTTCTGTCACGACTTATCCGTATGTTGGAAAAACAGCAGGTAGATGCCGCCATGCTCTACACTTCCGATCATGGAGAGGACATTTTCGACGATTCCCGTCATCTGTTCCTCCACGCTTCTCCCGTACCTTCTTATTATCAGCTTCATGTGCCATTCCTGATTTGGATGTCCGATGACTACCGCGAAACGTATCCCGAACGTTGGAATACCGCTATTGAAAATAAGGATAAGAATGTTTCTTCCAGCAGCTCTTTCTTCCCGACCATGCTGTCTTTAGGCGGAATAGAAACTCCTTACCGGGATGATTCGCAGGCTGTGACGGCTTCGCACTACGTCCTGAAACCGAGGGTTTATCTGAACGATCACAATGATCCCCGTCCGTTGGATGATTTGGGCATGAAGAAGCAAGACTTCCAGATGCTGGAAAAGAGGAATATCAAGTATTAAGTATTAGGTATTAATCCTTGTTAATTTTTGCATCCAAAAATGGGATTGGCGTGTTATTTGCCGTATGATGTATGAACGATTAAATTCATAAAACATGGCCTATATAGATTATTACAAGATTCTTGGAGTAGACAAAAGTGCTTCTCAGGATGATATCAAAAAGGCTTTTCGTAAGTTGGCCCGGAAATATCACCCTGATTTGAATCCTAATGACCCTAGTGCAAAGGATAAATTTCAGGAAATCAACGAAGCCAATGAAGTACTGAGTGACCCCGAGAAACGTAAAAAGTATGATGAGTACGGAGAACATTGGAAGCATGCCGATGAATTCGAAGCGCAGAAACGTGCACAGCAACAAGCCGGAGGCTTTGGCGGTGCAGGAGGTTTCGGCGGATTCGGCGGTGCGGGTCAGGGTTTCTCCGACGGTAACGGAACCTATTGGTATAGTTCCGATGGAGAAGGATTTTCCGGTGGCAACGCTAGTGGATTTTCCGATTTCTTCGAATCAATGTTCGGACATCGGGGAGGAAGAGGACAAAGTTCTGCGGGATTCCGCGGACAGGACTTTAATGCCGAACTTCATCTTTCCCTTCGTGATGCTGCTCAAACGCATAAGCAGATATTGACTGTAAATGGTAAACAGGTACGTATCACTATCCCTGCCGGTGTAGCCGACGGACAGGTTATTAAACTGAAAGGCTACGGAGCCGAAGGTGTCAACGGAGGACCTGCGGGCGACTTATACATTACGTTCGTTATAGCCGAAGACCCGGTGTTCAAACGCCTGGGCGACGATCTGTACGTAGATGTGGAGGTAGATCTTTACTCTGCCGTATTGGGAGGCGAGAAAGTAGTCGACACGCTGGACGGTAAAGTGAAACTGAAGATAAAACCGGAAACGCAGAACGGTACGAAAGTCCGTCTGAAAGGTAAAGGATTCCCGGTTTATAAGAAGGAAGGACAATTCGGTGACTTGATTGTGACCTATTCTGTCAAGATTCCTACGAACTTGACCGACAAACAGAAAGAGTTGTTCCGTCAATTACAGAGTATGAACTAAAATGAATGAGTACTATGCAGACCGAATTAATAATTGTCAGTGAATACTGTCACAAATGTCATATTGAGCCTTCATTCATCGAAATGTTGGAAGAGGGCGGTTTGATTAACGTGCATACCGAAGGCGGTGAACATTATCTGCTTTTGTCGGAACTCCCGAACGTGGAACGTTATAGCAGAATGTACTATGACTTATCCATCAACATGGAAGGTATCGATGCCATTCATCATTTGCTGGAAAGGATGGAAGATATGAGGCACGAAATGCGTTCGCTTCGCAAACAACTTTTGCTGTACCGGGAACGGGAAATAGAAGATATGGACTGGTAAAAAAATAGAGCCTCTGTTTGATTCGAACAGAGGCTCTATTTATAG
>ULMV01046482.1_pt1 | contig 13595 bp, 12 predicted proteins | sample 1951751 | NCBI WGS metagenome assembly ULMV01 (sample SAMEA4835560, study PRJEB28245) | human gut metagenome | biome: gut microbiome; material: fecal sample | place: Denmark | collected 2008 | reverse complement strand
GGTGTAGACGTGAAGCTGCCGGTGTTTTCAGCAGCCTACGCGCTGTCGGCGTACATGCTGGCTTTCATCAACCAGTTCATGTGATGGACGCGGTGATATGTCTCCCGCTTGTCATAAAAGGTATTGATAACATACGCTCAAAAAAGGGCGGAATACTCTATATTGTTGCACTCTCATACACAATCATATCCAATTTTTACATCGGATATATGGTGTGCCTGTTTTCTGTGGTATACTTTGCTGGCTGTGTCATCGGTGATAGAATGTCATTGGGACAGTTGTGGGAAAAAATATGGAAATTTCTGCTGTATTCACTGATTGCCGGGGCGGTGAGTGCTGTGTACACATTGCCGGCTTACTATGCGATTAGAAATACGGCAGCTTCGGGGGCGGACTTTGGCGGCAAAATAGAGTTCTACCATCCGGTTACGGAGGTGCTGGCGGGCTTTCTGCCGTTTCGCGAGATTTCCCTTGTGTATGGCGTTCCGAACATATACTGCGGGGCTGTGTGTATTGCGTTGTGCATATTATCTTTTTTTATACAGAAAAATATCAGGAAGAGAATCTGCATTATTTTGGGCTGCATTTTCTTCTATTTGTCACGGCAGGACGTCCCAAGAAGATTTATACTATCGCAGAACTTGGCCGGATAAGGCCAGAATTTTGCGGATGTGAAAGAAAAAAACTACTGTTTTACTACGAATCAGGAAATAGGAAATTGTGGTCTGAGGTTCGACTTATTTAACCTTGATTTATATGGCATTCAGAGTGATTAATGGGATGAATTAATGGTTAAGGAGGTAATCGAGATGGAAGAAGCAAAGATTAATAGAATAGAAGTACCAATTAAGCATAAGTATCTGCTTGCGATCAGGGAAGCAGGTGTTTATTTTGGTTTAGGGACAAAATATATGCGTAGAATTGCCGAACTGAATGCAGGTGGTTTTGCAATTTTTATTGGTAATAAATATATGATTGTTAGAAGAAAATTTGAGGAATATATGGACGGATTGGCTATGAAAAATACAGCCGAATAGGTGGGACTTTGTATTGTAAATGTTACACACGGATGATATAATAAAGTGTCATGGGAGGAACTGTATATGAATAAAACATATTCAATGAGTATAAGAGTTAGTGAATCAGAACTTGAAAAGCTAAAGCAAGCAGCAGAAATAGAGGCGTATTCTTCGTATAGTGAATTTGTAAGAAGAACAGCTTTGATAGAAGCTGATAAAGTAATTAAGAAAAAAGCAAAAGAAGATTTATCAAGTGAGAAATAAAATACTTTATGATTACAAGAGTTAAGGAGAGATTTTATGGCCACAGTTATTAATGATTATTTAAGTGGAAAAGAGATAGATATTACACATAAGCCGGAAGAAGTTGTGCGTCAAAAATATCTGAAAATTTTACACGAAGAATATGGATATCCTAAAGAGTGTATGGCAAAAGAGATTTCAATTAAGGATGGAATTACAGAAGTTTGCGATGTAGTGACAGGAAATCCAAAGAGAGCAGATATTGTTATTTATAAAGATGAAAAGCAAAATTATGATGATATTTATATTATTGTAGAGTGCAAACAACCTAAGGTAGAAGATGGTGAACTTCAAGCAAAAAGTTATGGAAATCGAACTACTGCATCTATAGTAGTTTGGACTAATGGGGATGATGTAAAATATTGGGAAAGGACAAAGCCTGTACACTATGGATATAAGCCAAAGATGTATTTGCCTCGATATGGGGAGTACTATGGTCAGAAGAAGATCATGAAGTCAGAGCTTAAACCAGCTACAGATCTTCAGCTAAAGTTCAAAAAAATCCATAATAATATTTATGCAAATACACATAGTTCAGATAAAACGCAAGTATTTAATCAAATGTTGTATTTGATTTTCATAAAAATGTATGACGAAAAATCATATGATGATGAGTGCAAGTTCTATATCAGTGATCAGGAAGAAGAGGAAATACTAAAAACTGGTGAATCAGCCTCTTTTAGAAAACGAATATTTGACTTGTTTGAAGAAGTGAAGCAGTCTCCTATTTTTTCGGATGTTTTTTCAGGTAAGGAAGAAATTGATCTTTTATTAGAACAGGTAGCTTATGTGGTTTCTGAATTAGAGTATCTCAGTTTGTTATTTACAGATGTCAAGGGGGAGGCGTTTCAAGCATTTATAAATAATTATTTTAGAGGTGATGCAGGACAATACTTTACTCCAGACCCAATAAAGAAAATGATGGTTAATATAATTAAACCAGTTCCGGCTAAAGAAGTTGTTTATGATCCTGCGTGCGGTTCGGGTGGATTTTTGGTAAGTACTATTAACTGGTTTAGAGAATGTATTAAGCACAGATTAGGTTATGTTCATTCTGATGGAAGCGTAAAATTAGATGGAGAATTAAGCAAAGAAGAGAAGATGCTTGTTGCTTCGCAGATAAAAGATTTAGCAGGTAAAAATATTTTAGGCACAGATTTTGATAATCATTTAACTAAAATTGCAAAAATGTATATGATCATGGTTGATGACGGGCACTCAGGAATATTCACAGCAAACGCATTAACTCCTTTAAGCGACTTACAGGCAAATACAGGTAGAATAAAAGAAGGTTGTTGTGACGTTATTTTAACCAATCCTCCATTTGGAACAAAAGGTAAAATTTGTAGAAAAGATATTTTAGAACAATTTGATTTAGGCTATAAATGGAAAAAATCATCAGAAACAGGCAAATATACTATATGTGATAAAATCGAAAAGAACATGCTTGGAGGAAAGAAAAAAGGTGATGGTCAAATTCCAGATGTTTTGTTTATAGAGAGATGTTTTCATTTCTTAAAACCAGGTGGAAGAATGGGAATTGTACTGCCTGATGGAGATTTAAGTAACCAGACATTAGAATATGTTCGACAGTGGATGATTGAAAGAATGATGATTGTTGGTGTTATTAGTTTGCCGGCACATACATTCGTTCCATTTGGAGCTGGTCCAAAATCGAGTGTTCTAATATGTGTAAAACCTAAGGATGGAAAAGTGCCAGAAGACTACCATGTTTTCTTTGGAAAGTTATCAAAAATTGGTTATGACGTAAGCGGAAAAGTTCAGTATAAGAGAAATGAAAAAGGGGAATTGATTGATATTGATGGAAATTTAATAGATGAAAAAGATGAAATATCATTACAAAAGAGAGTGGTCGATACAGATATACCAGAGCTGATCGAAGCATGGAATTCCTTCTGTGAGAATAACAAACAATATATTTGGTAGGTGAGCTGTGTGGAAAATTATGTAAAGAGTAGCAAAGATTTAGATTTGATCAGTAGGATGGATTATGGCTTTTGGGCTCCCAGAAAAGAATTTAATTCAGAATATGAAACAAAGACAATTGAAGAATGTGTTGGCAGAGATAATATAACAGCTAGTGCTTTTTATCCTTCCATTGTACCTTACTATACTAGTTTGGAAGACGCGATAAAGGAAGATACGGAGCCATTTATTAGAGTAACGGATGCGAGAAGTGGACTATTAGACTATACAAAGACAGTATTTCTTGCCAATCAGGTTTTGGATGATAATAAATCTTCGATTAAGAGAGTGAAACCTGGTGATATTGTGATAACAAAAGGTGGAGAATATATTGGTGAGGCAACACTTGTTCCGGACTATTACGACGAATATGGAACTTGCAGAGATATTTTATGTATTAATATGGGAGAATCATCTATTTCAGGAGAATATTTGGCAAGTTTTTTACAGTCAGAATATGGTAAAAATGAGCTAATTAGAACAAAATCCGTTCAAGGTCAGCCACATTTAACATTAGACAAAGTTGCAAAATTAATTGTACCAATATATGATCAAGACTTTAAAGATGAAATAGCTCGATGTTGGGAACTTTTTTTTGAACAAATAGATTCATCTAACATGCATTTAGAGAATGCAAGGTCAATTTTTGATGAGGCTATGCAGAGAAAAATTGAAAACAAAAAATCAATTATTTCATTTGCAGAAGTGATGAAATCTTCTGATTTTGCCATAAGATTCGATGTCGATTATTATGAGAGAAAATGGAGTAATTTAGTTGAAGAACTTAAAGTTAATGGGATAAAGTTTAAGCCTATCAAGTATGTAAAACAAAACTTTGAAGCTGAAAATCCGAGGGAATTATTCTATTATATAACTTTGTCAGATATTGACGATAAGAGTGGAATTGTTAAAAGACTAAAACAAATGGAAGCACATGAATTACCTGATAGGGCAAAAAGAATGACACAAAAGGGAGACGTTTTAGTAAGCAGCTTGAAAGGCTCAAAAGAAAAGATTGCAATAATGAACAGTGAGCTTAATAATGTTGTTGCTTCTACAGGTTTTTATGTTGTTAGAGATTCAGAATATCTTCCGGAAGTTTTGTATTTGATATTTAGATCGAAGTATTACGATATGTTTATTGAGCAGATGTCTTCTGGTGCAATAATGTCATCACTGACAGATAAGTACTTTAAGCAGTTTGTTGTTCCGGAACTTTCGTCAGAAATTCAGGGTGAAATTGCAGAAGAAGTTCAAATGTATATGAATGATAGACAATCTGCATTTGAGAATTTAAATCGTGCAATTTCTATGTTTGATATAAAGAAGAACGGTTAGTGATCTAATATGAGAGGATAGGGGGTTACGAATTTTACAGGACGGAGCTTGAGACGCCGTGGAATTTCAACCCGGGACAGCTATGCGGTTACAACGGAATATCCTACTATTCGTCGACGATGAGCAAGGCGGCTTACGATTTTTTCGTGAATATGGGAATGTCCGTCTACGCGAAGAATCTCAGCATGCGCTATGATAAAAGCTGTGCCGCGGATATTTTTCTTGGAGTTAAATACAGGATAAATAATAACAAGGACGGAGCGGGCTATACGAAAAACGAGGCGGCTCTTCCGGTTGGTTACAGCATAAAAGCAGAGAGCTGTGAGGAATTGGTAAAGCTTTTAAACGATAAGAGCGCAGACTACGGAACAGTCAAGAGCTTTATAGATGAGAACGTGCTTGGAAAAATGTACGATATATCGGTTGGGAACGGCTGGCATGGTCTTGCAGGCCAAAATGAGTATATATCGGGGAATATAATGACAAGAAGCGGAATACTTGTCATATCACTGCCATACAATGAGGGCTGGAGCATATATATTGATGGTGTAAAGCAGAGGACGGAAAGCCTTGCCGGATATATGATTATGACAAATATAGAAAACGGTATTCACCATATCGAAATGAAGCACAGGACAAAGGGACTTGGAGTGGGAGCAGTCATAAGTATTCTGGCAATTGCGGGAGTAGGTGTATATTACCGCAGGAGAAATTGATTTAGCGTAATTTCATAAGATTCAGATGTCAAAACATGTTATATAAACCTAGCTGTGTATAACGTATTATGTTTATGCATATCACGACCTTTGGGAGAAGCTTAGATGTTCTTAGAACATCTTGCTTCGGACAACGGAGTTGATATGCATAAACATAATACGTTATACACATATAGATAAAATTGGCATGTTTTTCCACATGAATGTTTATAAAAAATTAATTGTTTTTTTGCTGCATATCTGTTATATTCATACTATAACAATGACGTATCGGAGGAATTATAGCTATGGTATTTACGATTGATTTTAACAGTGATGAGGCTATATATGTGCAGCTATGTAATCAGATAATCACCTGTATTGCCATGGATGAGATGCATGAGGGCGATATTCTGCCGTCGGTGAGGCAGCTTGCCGATGTTGTGGGTGTAAACATGCATACGGTCAACAAGGCATACTCAGTGCTTCGCGAGGAGGGCTTTATAAAGCTTGACCGCAGAAGAGGCGCGGTGATTGCAGTGGATGTAGACAAGATACGCGCCATGCAGGAGCTCTCCGATGATATGCGTGTTATAGTTGCCAAGGCATTATGTAAGAATCTCACACCGGAGGAGATACATGCTCTGGTTGATGAGATAATAAGTGAATATATAGGGGAGGACTAATCGAATGTTATGTGAGATTTGTGGAGAAAATGAGGCGACCTTCCACTATTCGGAGGTTGTTAACGGGAATAAGACTGAGCATCATCTTTGCAGTGAATGTGCGGCTAAGACTGATATAAGCTATTACACCAATCTGCTTGATGGCGACGGAAGGCTGGGGCAGCTTTTGTCGGGACTTCTCGGAATGCCGGTAGGAGGCGGGCAGGATGACCCTAAGACACATGTTGTGTGCCCGGGCTGTCACCTAAGCTATGGCGAGTTTATAAAGAACAGTGCTTTTGGGTGTGCTGAGTGTTATAATGTATTCGGTCCGCTCCTTGATGACAGTATCAAGAAGCTGCAGGGGAGTGTTAATCACCAGGGAAAGAAGCCATACAGGCTTATGAAGTCCATGAGGAGCATGAATGCACAGGTAAGTGAAAATGACAGCGGAATGAACGCAGAAGTAACAATAGCAGCAGGAAACGACGGCGCAAGGGCGGAGAAGAAGCCTACGAGGGCATCACTTTCACATGAGATAGATGTCATGGACAAGAGACTTAAACAGGCTGTGCTGGAGGAGGATTTCGAGGAGGCAGCAAGGCTCCGCGACTATATAAAGGACTTGAGAAGCCGGATTGAGGGGGCGGATGACAATGCTTAAATGGTATGAAAAAAATGGAAAAGACTCCGATGTAGTGCTTTCAAGCCGCATAAGACTTGCGCGAAACACCACCGAATATCCGTTTTCCACCAAGATAAGTGCCGACGAGGGAAAGAATCTTGTCGACAGGGTCTTTGAGTGCATAAGCGACAGCGAGTACGCAGATGGCTTTGAGCTGAAGCGCATGAACGGAATAGGAGACAATCAGAGACAGCTTTTGTATGAACAGCAGGAGATAAACAGATATATGGCAGGGCGCAAGGACGGAGCCGCGGCTCTTTCACATGACGGAGGACTGTCAATAATGGTCAACAGTGAAGACCATATACGAATACAGGCGATGATATCTGGCATGGACATGGAAGCGTGTCTTAAGTCGGCTGATATGTACGATGATTTTTTGGAGGAGCATTTTAACTATGCCTTCAGTGAAAAATACGGGTATCACACCACCTACCCTACGAATGTGGGAACAGGAATGAGAGCCGCGTACAGGCTCCATCTTCCGGTGCTTGCCAACACCAAGAAGCTGCAGCTCCTTGCAAATGAGCTTGGGCGCTTCGGAGTGAGAATGTCGGCATGCTTCGGAGAGGGCATGAACGGAATGGGAGATATCTATCAGTTTTCCAACCAGAGAACCCTTGGACAGTCGGAGGAGGATATCATTCATAACCTTGATTCGGTTGTTCAGCAGATTATGCGTCAGGAGCGCGCACTCCGTAAAGATTACCTTGAATCAGGAAAGATAAGGGCTGAGGATGAAGCATATAAGTCCTATGGCGTTCTGAAATATTCAAGATGTCTTAACCTTAAGAATGCTATGGTTCTCCTGTCGGAGATACGTCTTGGACTGTGTCTGGGTACGATTAAGTTCAAAGACGCAGAAGATTTTTCGACCTACTCAATGATGCTTGCCATCCAGCCAAGAACCTTGCAATATAACAACGGCAAGGAGAAGGCAATGTCGGTCGAGGAGATAGATGTGCTCCGTGCAAAGTATATAAGGGAGCACATACCGGAGCTTGACGAACTGTAAAAGCTGATATTAGAATATATAGTTATATAATGGGTAATTGTGAAACGGGAATTGTAACTGAACAGCTGTGTACCGGTAAAATCACACAACGTACGGTATAGATAGACTAAGTTTCACAATTACCTGAATAGCTGAGTATTATAGAGAGGAATACATTATGCAGATAGGATTTACAAAGAAAGCCGAGGAGGCTTTAGAGCTTGCAGCGGAAGCTGCGAGCGAGCTTGGACACACTTCAGTCGGAACAGAGCATATTCTTCTTGGTCTGTTAAGGCAGGAGGACTGTGTTGCGAGCGAGGTTCTTATCGAGAATGGTGCCGATGAGGATAGAATAGTGGCAATCTTAGAGCAACTCATCTCACAGGACAACAATGTGAATGTTGCTGAGCCGGATTCATATACACCGAGAGCACGCAGGGTGCTTGATCAGGCGGCGCGTGAGGCAGTGCGTTTTAAGGCACAGCTTATAGGAACGGAGCACATACTTATCGCAATCATTAAGGAGAGTGAGAGTGTTGCACTCAGGCTTTTGAACACGATAGGTGTAAATATACAAAAGACTTATGTTGACCTTCTCATCGCGATGGGTGAGGACAGCAGCGCCTACAAGGAGGATTTTCAGGGAAATAAGCCTAAGAACAAGAAAAATCCTACAGCGACACTTGAACAGTACAGCAGGGATTTGACCAAGCTTGCCGCAGAAGGTAAGCTTGACCCGGTTATCGGCAGGGAGAAAGAGATACAGAGGGTTATCCAGATAACAAGCAGAAGAACCAAGAACAATCCATGTCTTATAGGTGAGCCGGGCGTCGGTAAGACGGCGGTTGTTGAAGGACTTGCACTTAAGATTGTTGAGGGTGATGTCCCGGAGACTATCGCGGATAAGAGACTTCTCACACTTGATTTGTCCGGAATGGTGGCAGGCTCCAAGTACAGAGGTGAGTTTGAGGAGAGAATTAAGAAGGTTATCGCAGAGGTAAAGGCAGCAGGAAATATACTGCTCTTTATAGATGAGCTTCACACAATCATAGGTGCAGGCGGAGCGGAGGGGGCTATAGATGCCTCCAATATCCTTAAACCATCACTTGCAAGAGGTGAGGTTCAGATAATCGGAGCCACAACCTTGGAGGAATACCGCAAGTACATCGAGAAGGATGCGGCACTTGAGAGACGTTTCCAGCCTGTGAATGTCGAGGAACCATCCGAGGATGAGACTGTTGAGATATTAAAGGGAATAAGGCCGGCTTATGAGAAGCACCATGGCGTTAAGATTTCGGATGCGGCACTTGTGGCAGCAGTCAAGATGTCATCGCGATATATCAACGACAGATTTTTGCCGGATAAGGCTATTGACCTTATAGATGAGGCAGCCTCTAAGACAAGGCTTGGCGTGTATTTAAAGCCGGATGCGATCAAGAACCTTGAGGACGAGATTTCGGCAATGGATGCGCAGAAGGAAGCGGCGATTAAGGAAGAGGCTTATGAGAAAGCCGGGGAAATCAAGAAAAAGCAGCTTAAGAAGCTCGAGAAGCTTGAAAAGCTCAAGGAAAAATGGGAAAACGATAAGCATAACAAGCGCATGGTTGTAGGGGAGAACGAGATAGCGGATGTTGTGTCCGACTGGACGAAAATTCCTGTCAAGAAGCTTGCAATGGAGGAGTCTGAGAGACTTATGAATCTTGAAAAGATACTTCATGAGCGTGTTGTCGGGCAGGATGAAGCTGTTACTGCGGTAGCGAAGGCAATCAGACGCGGACGGGTTGGACTTAAGGATCCGAAAAGACCTATAGGCTCATTCTTGTTTCTTGGCCCTACCGGTGTCGGCAAGACAGAGCTTTCAAAGGCACTTGCGGATGCAATGTTCGGCTCAGAGAATGCTCTCATAAGAGTAGATATGTCCGAGTACATGGAGAAACACAGTGTATCGAAAATGATTGGTTCGCCTCCGGGATATGTTGGCTATGAGGAGGGAGGACAGCTCAGCGAGAAGGTGAGGAGAAATCCATATTCGGTAATCCTTTTTGATGAGATAGAGAAGGCTCACCCGGATGTGTTCAACATACTTCTTCAGGTACTCGATGACGGACACATAACCGATTCTACCGGAAGAAAGGTCGATTTTAAAAATACGGTTATAATTATGACCTCCAATGCGGGCGCGCAGAACATAATTTCTCCTAAGAATTTAGGATTTGCTTCGGATAACAGCAAGGAGCATAACCATGCGGTTATGAAGGAAAGAGTTATGGAAGAGGTCAAGAGCATATTCAAGCCTGAGTTTTTGAACAGAATTGATGAGACGATTGTGTTCCATACACTCACAAAGGAGAACATCGGAAGCATTGTGGATATTCTTTTAGCTTCAATCAATAAGAGAATCAAGGAGCAGATGAATATGACAATCAAGCTTGATGAGGCTGCGAGAAATTACATTATCGACAACGGCTATGATGAGAAATACGGCGCAAGACCTTTAAAGAGAGCACTTCAGAGCAAGGTAGAGGATGAGCTTGCAGAAAAGATTCTTGAGGGAACCTTCAAGTCCGGAGATACGGTTCTTGTAGGTCTTAGCGATGATAAGCTCACATTTTCAAAATCCAAGTAAAATATAGTGGAAATTTAGGTGGATTTGAGATATAATATTTTAAAAAGTTACAGATTTACGCGAGATTTGTAATAAAAATACTTCGGTTGATACCGAAAGCAGGAGGAGCGGTTATGCCAGTAATTGAGGAATTAATCAAGGTTGAGAAGGATGGCTCAATCAGTTTTGGCAACTACGAGTTGGACACCAAGGCTAAGCTTGACAATTTTGATGTAAACGGAGATATTTATAAGGTAAAGACCTTTAACGAGATTACCAAGCTTGAGGAGAATGGAAATTTTGTATACGAATCGGTTCCGGGAACAGCGGTTAACGGATTTACTGCAGATGACAGTTCTGTTAAGTTCTTTGTTGAGGGAAATGACGATGCACAGATTACCCTTGGCTTAGAGGCTGATACAGATTATAAGGTACTTGTTGACAGTGTTGTTATCGGAAATATGAAGACCAATATCAGCGGCAAGCTGAGTCTGAGTGTTGAGCTTTCAGGAAGACCGGTTAAGGTAGAAGTAAATAGAATGTAGTATATTTATAGCTATATAAAATGACAGGGTTGGACTATCGCGATGAGTGTGGGACAACCTTGTTTGTTTAAAAATGAGGTGAGTATGGCAAAAGCTAAGAATACAGCTTTTTTTTGTAAAGAATGTGGATATGAATCTTCGAAATGGCTGGGACAGTGCCCGGAATGCAGGCAGTGGAACACCTTTGTTGAGGAACCTGTTGTGAAGCAGACGGTACAAGGGAATATAAGAGGTATCGCACACCGAGATGTCATGCCGTCCGTCCTGTCCGGAATATCACTCGATGAGGAGGAGAGAACACTCACCGGATATTCAGAGCTTGACAGGGTGCTTGGAGGCGGAATAGTAAGAGGCTCACTGGTGCTTGTGGGAGGAGATCCCGGAATAGGAAAATCAACGCTTCTTTTGCAGGTGTGCCGCAATCTTGCTGAGTCGAAGAATGTGTTATACATATCGGGAGAGGAATCGCTAAGACAGATTAAGCTTCGTGCAGACAGAATCGGAGAGTTTTCGGATAAGCTGTCGCTGCTCTGCGAGACGAATCTGGATGTGATAGACGATGTGATAAGAAAGACTATGCCGGATGTTGTGATTATAGACTCCATACAGACCATGTTCTGCGAGAATACAGCCTCGGCTCCGGGAAGCGTAAGTCAGGTACGTGAATCCACGTCGGTGCTTATGCAGCTTGCAAAAGGGCTTAATATTTCAATTTTCATTGTCGGACATGTGACAAAGGAAGGTGTTGTCGCAGGGCCAAGGATACTTGAGCACATGGTAGATACAGTTCTTTATTTTGAGGGAGACAAGAACGCAGCATACCGTATTCTCAGAGCTGTCAAGAACAGGTTCGGCTCCACCAACGAGATAGGTGTTTTCGAGATGCGTGAGACAGGACTTGCCGAGGTTACGAATCCATCGGAATATATGCTTGATGGCAGACCGGACGGTGCTCCGGGTTCTGTTGTTGCATGTCTTATGGAGGGAACAAGACCGATGCTTGTCGAGATTCAGGCTCTTGTATGCCAGTCTAATTTCGGAATGCCAAGAAGAACAGCGGCGGGTGCTGATATAAACAGATTCAATCTGCTCATGGCGGTACTTGAAAAGAGGATTGGATTAAGACTTTCAGGATGTGATGCATATCTTAATATTGCCGGTGGACTTAGAATATCGGAACCGGCACTTGACCTGGCGATAGTATATGCTGTATTATCAAGCTATAAAAATATCGCGGTCGACCATAATACAATAGTATTTGGGGAAGTCGGACTTGCAGGAGAAATAAGAGCGGTAAGCCACGCTGCGGTAAGAGTTAATGAGGCTGTTAAGCTGGGATTTACAACATGCATTTTACCTGAGGTATGTCTTAAAAATTTAAAAGCTGATGGAAATATTAAATTAGTAGGAATAAAATCAGTGAATGAGCTTTTAAATATTATATAATTTGGTTACTGTACCGGGTCAGACATAATCTATAAATAGGTGTTAAAATATCCGTATTTTAATTATTGAAATAAGAGAATATCTGCAGATGCCGGTTCATATCCCTGAGGCATGATCTGACAAGCAGTAGATATATGTAAAATTCTGAGTGATATATAAAAGGAGAAAACATGGACAACAGCGCATTGGTTAATGAAATGAAAAAGGTTGTGAACGATCTTGATGAGTCACAGCTTAAGGTAGAGAAGCACGCATTTGATGTAATAAATTCATCGGATACTTCTCTAAATCTGGTAAAGGAAGGAATTACAAGCATCGGAGATATTATTGAGCAGATTAACAGACTTAATGAGGTAGTCGAGCGCTCATCACAGAATATTAAGGAGCTTGAAAATCTCTCAAAGATGATAGAGGGCTTTACGCAGGTAATCAGCGGTATTGCAAACAAGACAAACATACTTTCACTCAATGCTTCGATAGAGGCAGCAAGAGCAGGCGATCAGGGAAGGGGCTTTTCGGTTGTCGCAGGTGAAGTGCGTAATCTTGCAGCCCAGACTGCAAAGTCATCAAGAGAGATAGCAGATACGATAGTAAAGGTGCAGGAATTTATTTCCAGTACAGTACAGTCAATGAATCAGATATATGATAATACCACAAAGCAGCATGAGATGGCTGGTTCGGTCAATGAGCTGCTTAACAAGGTGTTAGATGCGGCAATGGTTGCCAATGACGAATCAAGAGGAATGGAGCATGAGATTGCATATCAGAGGGATATTACAGACAGTGCAAAGAATGTGCTTGATACATATACTGATAAGCAGTAAATAGTGCATAACTGAGGAAAGCATATTTTAATTCCGCCACCGATTAGTTAGTAATATATAGGTGACGGAATTTTTGTATTTTTTGTTTTATTGCCAAAGTTAGAAAATTCAGACAATACATGTGAAAAATGCTTAAAAACTTACTTTTAAATAGTGCTTTACAAATCCGGAATAATATGTTAGTATGAACAAGCCTTGAAAAACAAGGCATTAGCAAGATGTCAGGTGCGCGAAAGCAATCCGGAATGAATTGTAAACAGTTTTTTGAAAAAAGAAAAAATTCTTAAAAAACTGTTGACAACCCTCCAGAGACATGTTATTATATAACACGTCCTCAGCGAGAGGAAATCAGTTAAGACAGCGGCTTCTGATAAAGAGGTTCATCTGTCCGGCGTTGGGTTTGGAACTTATAACTTACCTGGGAACAGAGCGGTTCGACAAGGTTTTGAAAAAAAAGTAAAAAAGTTCTTGACAAACAAAACTGATTATG
>ULMV01009336.1_pt1 | contig 13787 bp, 9 predicted proteins | sample 1951751 | NCBI WGS metagenome assembly ULMV01 (sample SAMEA4835560, study PRJEB28245) | human gut metagenome | biome: gut microbiome; material: fecal sample | place: Denmark | collected 2008 | reverse complement strand
AGCCGTCCTGAAGGCATCCGCCGCGACAAGGACGGCAAGCTCATTGACGACACGCCGCCCCAGCTCAAGCTCGAAGTGCCGATTATGTTCTCCGCCATGTCTTACGGCTCGATTAGCTATAACGCGCATGAGTCCCTCGCGCGTGCGGCGGAGAAGCTCGGAACGTATTACAACACCGGCGAGGGCGGCTTGCATCAGGACTTCTACAAGTACGGCGAACACACGATTGTGCAGGTCGCATCGGGGCGCTTCGGCGTCAATCACGATTACCTGAACGCGGGCGCGGCGATTGAAATCAAGATGGGGCAGGGCGCGAAGCCGGGCATCGGCGGGCATCTGCCGGGCAGGAAGATTGTGGCGGATATTGCCAAAACGCGCATGATTCCCGAAGGCTCGGACGCCATTTCCCCCGCGCCGCACCATGATATTTACTCCATCGAGGATTTGCGCCAGTTGGTTTTCTCGCTCAAGGAAGCATCGCGGTACACAAAGCCTGTCATCGTCAAGATTGCGGCGGTGCATAACGTCGCGGCGATTGCGTCCGGCATTGCGCGTTCCGGCGCGGACATCATCGCCATCGACGGCTTCCGCGGCGGCACGGGCGCTGCGCCGACCCGCATCCGCGATAACGTCGGCATCCCGATTGAACTGGCGCTCGCGGCGGTGGATACGAGACTCCGCCAAGAGGGCATCCGCGACCGCGTGAGCCTCGTCGTCGGCGGATCGATTCGTTCCAGCGCGGACGTCGTCAAGGCGATTGCCCTCGGCGCGGACGCGGTGTATATCGCCACCTCGGCGCTGATGGCGCTGGGCTGTCACCTGTGCCGCTCCTGCCAGACGGGGCGCTGCAACTGGGGCATCGCCACGCAGATTCCGGAATTGACCCAGCGTCTGAACCCCGATATGGGCTGCCAGCGGCTGGTCAACCTCATCACGGCGTGGAACCACGAAATTAAGGAAATGATGGGCGGCATGGGCATCAACTCCATCGAAGCCCTGCGCGGCAACCGCTTGATGCTGCGCGGCGTCGGGCTGAACGAGAAGGAGCTTGAAATCCTCGGCGTCAAACATGCGGGAGAGTGAGCGGCATGAAGAGAATCTACGTCAACGAGAAATGGTGTCTGGGCTGCCATCTGTGCGAATATTACTGCGCGTTCGCCAATTCCGGCAAGAGCGACATGGCCAAGGCGCTCAAAAACATCCGCATTCATCCGCGCATTCACATTGAGGAGGGCGCGAACGGCGTCCACTTCGCCGTCAACTGCCGCCACTGCGCTGACCCGCTGTGCGTCAAGGGCTGCATCACCGGGGCGCTGACGCGGCAAAACGGCATGATCGTCATCGACGAGAACAAGTGCGTCGGCTGCTTTACCTGCATTCTGTCCTGCCCTTACGGCGCAATTGAGCCAGACGAGACGGGGCATGTGATGCAGAAGTGTGAGCTGTGCACCAAGAACGGCGCGGGTGAACCGCTGTGCGTCAAGAACTGCCCGAATCAGGCGATTGTCTACGAGGAGAGGTGAGAAGAGCGTGAAGTATGTGATTATCGGCAACGGGCCTGCGGCGGTCACGGCGGCGGAAACCATCCGGCGCGCAGATGACGCGGGCGAAATCACCCTGTTGTCCAAGGAAGACGAATTTACCTACTCCCGCCCGCTGATTTCCTACCTGCTCTGCGGCAAGACGGACGAAACCAAGATGCGCTACAAGCCGGCGGATTTCTACGCGCGCAACCGGGTGGATTTCCGCTCCGGCGTGGCGGCGGTGTCGATTGACAAGGACGAAAAGACCGTTACGGGTTCGGACGGCAACGTGTACCCCTATGACAAACTGCTGCTGGCGACGGGCGCAAAGCCGTTTGTGCCGCCGATTCCGGGGCTGGAAAGCGTACATTATCACACGTTCATGACGCTCAGGGACGCGCATGAACTGGCGGACTGCCTGACGAAAAACACGCGCGTACTGATTGTCGGCGCAGGCCTGATTGGGATGAAGTGTCTGGAAGGCATCCGCGACCGCGTGGCGAGCGTGACCGTCTGCGATTTGGCGAAGCAGGTGCTCCCGTCGATTCTGGACGCGGAAGCTGCGCAAATGGTGCAGAAGCACTGCGAAGCGCAGGACGTGACATTCCTGCTGGGCGACAGCGCCGCGCGGTTCGAGCCGGGCAAGGCCATCATGCAGAGCGGCAAAGAGGTCGAATTTGACGAGCTGGTGATGGCGGTGGGCGTGCGTCCTGCGACGGAGCTGGCGCAAAGCCTCGGTCTGGACGCGGCGCGCGGCATCCACACCAATGCGCAGGGCGAGACGGACATTCCGGACATTTTCGCGGCGGGCGACTGCGCAAAGTCCTTCGATGTGACGACCGAGACCGAGCGTGTGCTGGCGCTGCTGCCGAACGCGACGCAGCAGGGCGAAATCTGCGGCTTGACGATGGCAGGGAAGAGCGGCAAGAGCTTCAACGCCATCCCGATGAACGCAATGGGCATGTTCGGCCTGCACATGATTACCGCGGGCACGATGACGGGCGATGACCACATCATCCGCGAAAACGGCAGCTACAAGCGCCTCTGCACGAAGGACGACCGCCTGATGGGGTACATCCTCGTGGGCAACGTGGCGCGCGCGGGCATTTATACGGCGCTGATCCGCGAGAAAACGCCGCTTTCCAGCATCGACTTTGAACTCATGCTGGATAAGCCGCAATTGATGGCGTTCTCCCGCCGCGATCGGGCGACGCTGATGGGAGGGAGCAGACTGTGAGAATCGTAGCGGGCGACAAGCACTTCCGCGAGCTGAACGAGGAAATCAACACCTGTCCGGACGCGGAAATCGAGCTTGACAACGTGTGCGGACAGCGGTATATTTGCTCTGGGCTGTCCGGCAAAAAAGTGACGATTCACGGCATTCCGGGTAACGCGCTGTGCTGCTATCTGGACGGCTGCGACGTCGAGGTTCTCGGCAATGCGCAGGATGCCACCGGCGATACCATGAACAGCGGCACGCTGACCATCCACGGCCACTGCGGCGACGCGACGGGCTATGCTATGCGCGGCGGCACGATTCTCATCGAGGGGAACGTCGGCTATCGCGCGGGTATCCACATGAAGGCGTACCAGACGCACATTCCCGTGCTTGTCGTTGGCGGTGAAGCGGGTTCGTTCCTCGGCGAATATCAGGCGGGCGGCTACATCATCGTCCTCGGCTTGAACACGCGCGACCACGCCCCCGTCGGGCGTTTCCCAGCTGCCGGAATGCACGGCGGCAAGATATTCCTGCGCACCGACTGCGATATGCCGTTCGACATTCCCGCGCAGGTGCTGTCCCACGAAGCCGACGATGCGGAAAAGGCGGAAATCGCACCGTTCGTGCGGCAGTTCGCGGAAAAGTTCGGCAAGGATGCCGACGCGATTCTCGCTGACCGCTTCGTTGTCCTCGTGCCGGACAGCGCGAATCCGTATCGCTCCATGTATGTGACCAACTAATCCAAAGCAGCGGTAAAGACCAGCTACGGGAGTGCGCACCGAAGGTTTCCAAAGGGCGACCGCAGGTTTCACCTGTTTTCATGCCCTTTGGTCGCTCCCGCAGGAGCAAAATCCCTGCGCAACAAGCAAAATCAAGTCCATTAGAATAATCAAGCCAATCTCCCAACCACCATGCGCACTCCGCGCGAAACAAGGAGGTTCCACCTATGACTGAACAGGAAGTCCTTGACTTCGTCGAAGAAAACGACGTCAAATTTATCCGTTTGGCGTTCGTCGATTTGTTCGGCACGCTCAAAAACATCTCCATCATGCCCACGCAGCTCCACCGCGCACTCAGCGGCAGCGTCTCCTTCGATGCGTCGGCGGTCAAGGGCTTCTGCGATATCAGCCATAGCGAGCTGTTCCTGCGCCCTGACCCCAAGACCATCACCCTCTTGCCGTGGCGTCCGCAGACGGGGCGCGTCGCCCGCATGATGTGCGACTGCCTCCTGCCTGACGGTACGCTCTTTACCGGGTATAGCCGGAGTATCCTTCGCCAGCAGGTCGAAAAGGCGAAATCGCTGGGGCTGACGTTCCAAATCGGCACGGAGTACGAGTTCTACCTTTTCCAATCCGACGACGCGGGGGAGGTTACCCTGCACCCGCAGGACAACGCCGGTTACATGGACGTGTCGCCGCTGGACAAGGGCGAGAACGTCCGCCGGGATATCTGCCTGACGCTGGAAAACATGGGCATCATCCCGGAAAGCAGCCATCATGAGCATGGACCGGGGCAGAACGAGATTGATTTCCAGTACGCGGGTGCGCTCAAGGCGGCGGATAACGCCATGTCCTTCAAGACGACCGTGCGCACGATTGCCAACCAGTACGGGCTGTGCGCATCGTTCCTGCCCAAGCCTATGCGCGACGAAAGCGGCAATGGGCTGCATATCAACCTCTCCATCGAGCGCGGCGGCATCAACATTTTCGAGCAGCAGGACGGGCAGCTGTCGCTTGACGCGCAGCATGCCATCGCAGGCATCCTCGGCCGAATCCGCGAAATCAGCCTGTTCCTCAATCCGCTGCCGTCCAGCTATCAGCGGCTGGGCTGCTGGGAAGCCCCGAAGCGCATCAACTGGTCGTTCGGCAACCGCAGTCAGCTTGTCCGCATTCCAGCGGCGCATCCCGGCGCGGGTCGCATGGAGCTTCGTTCGCCCGACCCTGCCTGCAACCCGTATCTGGCGTTCGCGCTGGTGCTGGCGGCGGCCATGGAGGGCATCACCGAGGTGACGCCGTTGCAAGCCCCGCTTGATGATTCCGGCAGTCTGCCGGAATCGTTGGAAGAGGCGATTTCGCTGGCGGAAAAGAGCACCTTCATCCGCGAGGTGCTGCCGGAAAACGTCATAGACGCGTATCTGGCGGAGAAAAAAAAGACGGCGGCGCGCTTTGAGGCGGACGCAAACGCGGTCTTCCAGCAGCATTTGCGCACCATCTGAGAAGGCAGGGGAGGAATCACCATGCAGGAACAAATCCTGTTGGCGGGCAGCACGGAGAAGAGTCGGATGCTGCTCCAAACCCTGCTGCCGCCCGGCACAAACCCGCCGCCGCGCATGTGCATGAGCGGTGCGGAAACCCGACGTGCGCTGGGCGAGGATGATTGGCCGCTGCTTGTCATCAACACGCCGCTTAGCGACGAAAGCGGCATTGATTTGGCAATTGACGCCGCGTCGCACACGGCAACCAGCGTGCTGATGCTCGTCAGGGCGGAATTGGCTGACCAAGTGCAGGCACAGCTGGAGAATTACGGGGTGTTCGTTGTCGCCAAGCCTGTTGCGCGCCCGTTGTTCGATCAGGCGATTCGCTATGCGGCGGTGCTGCGGAATCGGCTGATGACGGTCTGCGCCGAGAAAGCGAAGCTGGAGAAGAAGCTGGCGGATGTGCGCGTGGTTGACCGCGCGAAATGTCTGCTGATTCAGTATCGCGGACTGACGGAGGAGCAGGCGCACCGCGCGATTGAAAAGCAGGCAATGGACACGCGGCAGACGCGCGTCGCCGTCGCCCAGACGGTCATTGATCATTACGACGAATAATACTATTTCCAGATTCAACTGCGCCATCTGCTTGCGCCTTTTCCCTTCTGGCGTCCGCTCATTCCACTTAGCGTAGCGCTGCTACGCTGCGTTCCATTCACGTTAGCCAGAATGAAAAATTCGCGGCGCATCTTGGCGCATTCTTATCTGGAAATAGTATAATCACTTGCGGCAGACAAAAATACGTCTGCCGCTTTTTTTCGACGGAAAATCGCTTGCATTTTGCCGCAAGTCATGCTAAACTGCAAGGTGGGGAAATTTGCAAAGGCGCTTTTCTGCTTCAATCGCCCGCAGTCCCTTGCACGAACACGAAGCTTTCATTTCCTATATAGGAGGAATTTATCTTTATGGCGAAGCCGCTTGTTGCCATCGTTGGCCGCCCCAACGTCGGCAAATCCACTTTTTTCAACCGAATCGCCGGAAAGCGCATCTCCATTGTGGAGGATACCCCCGGCGTGACCCGCGACCGCATCTATGCTGATGTGGAGTGGCAGAACCGCCGCTTCACGCTCATCGACACCGGCGGCATTGACCCGCGCAGCGACGATGTGCTGCTCTCCCAGATGCGCCGCCAAGCCGAAATCGCCATGGATACGGCGGATGTTATCTGCTTCTTCGCCGACGGACGCGACGGGCTGACCGACGACGACCGCGAAGTCGCCAACCTGCTGCGCAAGACGAAGAAGCCTATCCTGCTTGTTGTCAACAAGGTTGACCACATCAGCATGAATGACAACATCTATGAGTTCTACGAGCTGGGGCTGGGCGACCCGATTGCCATCAGCGCCGCGAACATGCTGGGGCTGGGCGACTTGCTGCAGGCCATCTGCGAAAAGCTCCCGCCCGCAGGCAAGGACGAGATGGATGAGACAGAACATATCCTCCAGCTGGCGGTTGTCGGCCGCCCGAACGTCGGCAAGTCGTCGCTGGTGAATCGGCTGGTCGGCAGCGAACGCACGATGGTATCCGACATTGCCGGCACGACGCGCGACGCGATTGACACGCTCTTCACCGTCAACGGCACGCAGTACAACATCATCGACACCGCGGGCATCCGCCGCAAGCGCGCCGTGGAGGACGAGACGCTGGAGCGATACAGCGTACTGCGGTCGATTGCCGCCATCCGCCGCTGCGACGTGGCGCTGCTGCTCATCGACGCGCAGGACGGCGTGACCGAGCAGGACACCAAAATCGCCGGGCTCATCCGCGACGAGGGGAAGGCGGTTATCATCATCGTCAACAAATGGGACGCGGTTGAGAAGGAAACCGGCACGCTGGAGCAGTTCCGCAAGGAAGTGCTGGATGCACTGAAATTCATGGACTACGCGCCCGTGCTGTTCCTCTCCGCCAAAACTGGGCAGCGCGTGCATACCGTCATCGACATGGTGGATCAGGTCTGGGCGCAGACGAGCAAGCGCATCCCCACGGGCGTGCTCAACGACGTGCTGAACGACGCGACGGCGGACTTGCAGCCTCCGGCGACGAATGGACGGCGCCTGAAAATCTACTACATCACGCAGCAGAGTGCCTGCCCGCCCACGTTCATCCTCTTTGTGAACGAGGAAGCGCTGATGCACTTTGCTTATCAGCGGTATCTGGAAAACTATTTCCGCAAGACGTTCGATTTTACCGGCACGCCGATTCGTTTCATCCTGCGGGAAAAGACGAAGGAGGAAAAGTAACCGATGGATATATTGGCATATCTGGCGATTGCGGTTATTGCGTATCTGCTGGGGTCGATTTCGACGGGGATGCTCGTTTCCAAGGCAATGGGCGGCCCCGACCTGCATAAAGTCGGCAGCGGCAACACGGGCGCGACGAACGCCCTGCGCACGATGGGCAAAAAGGGCGGCGCGATTGTCTTTGCGGGCGACGTGGTGAAAGCGCTGCTGGCGTGCCTCGTTGGCCGTCTGTGGATGGGACAGAATGGCGCGCTGCTGGCGGGCTTGTTCGTCATCCTCGGACACAACTGGCCGGTGTTCTTCGGCTTCAAGGGCGGCAAGGGCGTCAGCAGCACATGCGGCGTGATGCTGATGACTTTCTGGTGGCAGGCGCTGATCTGCTACGTCATTACCATTGCGCTGATTGCCATCACGAAGTTCGTCTCCCTCGGCTCGCTGGCGCTGGTGGTGCTGTTCGGCATCCTCGTCACCGCGACGAACTGGGGAAACTGGCTGGTGATTGCGTGGGTCTGGGTGATTGCGGGGCTGTGCATCTATCGTCATCACGCGAACATCGGGCGGCTGATTCACGGCACGGAACGCAAAATTGGTCAAAAGGCATAATACTATTTTCAAATTCACCTGCACCATCTGCTCGTGCCTTTTCCCTTCTGGCGTTCGGTCGTTCCACTTAGCGTAGCGCTGCTACGCTGCGTTTCACTCCCGTTAGCCAGAATGAAAAATTCACTTCGCATCTTGGCGCATTCTCATTTGGAAATAGTATAACATAATCAGGCAATGAAAATCCGCAGCATGGACAAGTTCGTTCATGCTGCGGATTCTTTATGTGCGGATAGCTTTTACAGCTGCCCCGAAATCGCGCGCCAGAAGCCTTCGCCGCTGTTCTCGGTGATTTTCAGCGGACAGGGGAGTTTTGCGCGCACCTCATCGACGCTCACGTTGTCCAGAAACAAGTCGCCCTCGGCGCGAATCATGCTGCGGACAATCAAAATTTCGTCCGCCTGCACGTCCTGACACTGCGCCACCAAGTCCTGCCCGGTAATCAGCCCTGCCACCGTCACGCTCTCGCCGAAAAATTTGTTGACAATCGGGCGCACCTCGACGGTCGTGCCGCGCGGGGCGTGTTTGTTCGCCAATTCCCGCAGGAATGGCGCGACGCTCGTTCCGGTCGCAATGCAAATGCGGCGCGGCGGCGTTTCTTCCATCGGCAAATCCTCCGCCGCGTATTCGAGGTCAGTCTCGAACATCCGCAGCATCCCGACGCCGTTCTCAATCTGCGGATAATCCTCGTATTCCTCGTCCGTCGGCAGCGGCAGACCGGACAGGCAGTAGAACTCGTCCGCCGGGAAAACAAGGCGCGTGCCGATTTCCCGCAGGAAGCGCTCCTGATACGGCTTCACGCTTTCAATCAGGTCGGCTGCCATTTGCTTGTTGTAGGGCTTGATGTACGGCAGCCCGTCGCGGAATTTCGTCAGCCCAATTGGAACAAGGGCGATGGACTGCACCGCCGGCCGCAGCGTTTCGAGATCCTCCAGCGATTTTTTGAGGATTTCGCCGTCGTTCCAGCCGGGACAGAGCACCATCTGCGCGTGGAAGCGGATGCCGTTTGCCTTGAGAAGCCGCAGATTGTCCATGATTTTCGCGGCGTTGGGGTTGCGCAGGAGCTTGACGCGCATGTCCGGGTCGGTGCACTGCACGGAGACGAACAGCGGCGACACTTTGCGGCGGATGATGCGGTCAAGCTCGTGGTCGTCGATGTTGGTCATGGTGATGTAGTTGCCCATCATCAGGGACAAGCGCCAGTCGTCGTCTTTGACGTACAGCGTTTTGCGCATTCCCGGCGGCATTTGGTCGATAAAGCAGAAGATGCAGTGATTCCGGCACGGGCGCGGCTTGGAGACAATCGTCTGGTCGAGCGTCAGCCCCAGCGGCTCCCAGTCCTCTTTGCGAACGTGCACCGTGTGCGTCTGTCCGCTTGCGTCCTCCACCATCATGTCGAAGCGTTCCTGCGCAGTGAGCGCTTGATAGTCGATCTGGTCGATAATGGGTTCGCCCGCAATAGAAACAAGCTTATCGCCCGCCACCAAACCGAGATGCTGGGCAATCGAACCGGGCTGTACATGGGTAATTGCGGTGGACACGAGGACACCTCCGTGGATTTGTCAATTCAATCAATGGAATGCCGTTTCATTATGCGCCAATTGCCCCCAAAAGTCAAGGCGAATGCCGGGATTGCGCGGCTGCCGGGGCAAAAATGCGCCTTTGCAGGGAAATTTCGCCCGGTTATCGCCTGATGCGCCGGGCAGAATGAGGCGCGAGGAGGCGGAAACATGGCGATATATCGCATTCGACCCTGTGCGCGCTTGTCGGGCGAAATCACCGTACATTCGGCAAAAAACGCGGTGCTGCCCCTGATGTGCGGCGCGCTGCTGACGCGGGAAACCGTGACTATCGAGCAGATTCCGGCGCTGACGGATGTGAAAACTCTCACGGATATTCTGCGCGACTGCGGCGTTTTGATGCACGCGGATCAGGCGGAAAAATTGCTGACGATGACGGCGGATTCCCCGCGTTCGCCGCGCCGGGAGGATTTGCTCAGCCGAATGCGCGCGTCGGTGCTGGTGATGGGGCCGCTGTTGGCGCGGACGGGCTATGCGCGGGTTGCGCTGCCCGGTGGCTGCGCAATTGGTCAGCGTCCGATTGATTTGCACCTGAAGGGCATGGAAGCCCTCGGCGCGCACGTTGAGCAGACGCCAGGGTTCGTCACCCTGCGCGGAAAACTGCGCGGCGGCAATGTCTACCTTGATTTTCCCAGCGTCGGCGCGACGGAAAACATCCTGATGGCGGCGGCACTGGCGCGGGGGACAACGCGCATCGAAAACGCGGCAAAAGAGCCGGAAATCGCGGATTTGTGTGATTTCCTGACGCAGATGGGCGCGCATATCTCCGGCGGCGGCACGTCCACGATTCTCATCGAGGGGCGCGAGACGCTCCACGGCTGCCGCTACCTCCCGATTCCCGATCGCATTGAGGCGGGGACGCTGCTGTGCGCCGCCGCGATGACCGAAGGGAGCGTCCTCCTGCGCGGCGTGCGCCCGGAACACATGCGCGCGGTGCTGTATAAGCTGGGCGAAAGCGGCGTGACGCTGCGGGAAAGCGCGGCGGGGTTGCGCCTGTCTGGCCGCGCGACCCAGCCGCTGCAGGTGCGCACGCTGGCGTATCCGGGTTTTCCGACGGACATGCAAGCCCCGATGATGGCGCTTGCGCTCAGTCTGCGCGGCACGTCCGTGTTCCTCGAAACCATCTTTGAGAACCGCTTCATGCATGCGCGGGAGATGGTACGCATGGGCGCGAGTATCCGCATTGAGGATAGAATCGCGCTTGTCAGCGGAGGGCATCCGCTGGGTGGAACGAGCGTGACCAGCACCGATCTGCGCGGCGGCGCGGCGCTGATGCTGTGTGGATTGCTGGCGGAGGGAGAGACGACGCTGCACGATCCGAATGGGCAGATTGCGAGGGGCTATGAGGATTTGCCGGGGATGCTGCGAACATTAGGAGCATCGGTGGAGGAAGAATAAAAAAGCCGCACGCGGAAGAATTAAGGGAGTGCGACCAACGCAATCGCGCGAAGGGGTCAAGGGGGGACTTCGTCCCTTTTCGTCTGCCCCTTGCAGGGTCAAGGGACAGCGTCCCTTGTGGGGTTTGGGGCAACGCCCCGACTGCTGGTCGGGAGACCAATACCAAGAAAGCTGCCAACAAAGGCGCAGGCAGCAAAGTGTCCCTGCCAGTAACTTTGCGCGTCCGCAGACGCGCCCCCAAGCAAGTCTTGCCAACTACTATGCTTTGTCGCGCCAAATGGGCGCGACCACACTGCCTGCCTGCCGCCAGCGCACACAATCCTCCGAAAAACTTGCACAAATCCCCCAAATATGATAGAATACCCCCTGACAAGGGGGACTGAACAGTGGCAAGCGCCTATTCTTTTAGCGACGTAACCATCTTTTACAGCGAAAAAGAGCTGATGAACAACGTTTTCCTGACCATCTCCGAGGGCGACCGCATCGGCGTCGTCGGGCGCAACGGCGCGGGAAAATCCACCTTTCTGCGCCTGCTCAGCGGGAAGGAAGAACCCGACCACGGCGAAATCAGCGTCAAGCGCGGCATGTCCGTGGCGTATCTGCCGCAAACGCCGGTGCTCCGCGAGGACGATACCATCACCCAGGCTGCGCTGGATTATCTGCCCGCACGGCAGGGGGAAGACCCATCCTCCGCCGCTTATGAAGCGCAGACCATCCTTACGCAGCTGGGCTTTACTGACCTGAATCAGCCCGTGCGGGAACTTTCCGGCGGGCAGAAGATGCGCGTGGCGCTCGCGGGCGCACTCTGCCGCAAGAGCGACGTGCTGCTCCTCGACGAGCCGACCAACCACATTGATCTTGACATGGCGCAGTGGCTGGAAGATCGGCTGCTCAAGTACCGTGGGACGCTGATTGTCGTCACCCATGACCGTTACCTGCTTGAACGCGCGTTCAGCCGCATCTTTGAGGTCGGCGACGGCAAGGTGGAGGTTTACAACACGACGTACTCCGGCTATCTGGAGGAACGCGCTCAGCGCGAGGAAATGGAAGCTGCCACCCTGCGCAAGAATAAATCCCTCTACCGCAAGGAACTGGCGTGGATTCGCCGCGGCGCGCCCGCCCGCTCCACAAAGGCGAAGGGGCGCATCCAGCGCTTTGACGCGGTGGCGGAGGCCATCAAAGAAGCGCCGCCGGAAGCCGAACTTACCATGAAATCCGTCGCCAGCCGACTGGGCAAGAAAATTCTCTCGTGGGAGAACTTGTCCATCGGCTACGGCGAAAACACACTCGTGCGCGACTTCTCCTATACGCTCCTGCGTGATGACCGGCTGGGCATTATTGGCGGCAACGGCGCAGGCAAGACGACGCTCCTGCGCACGCTCTGCGGCGAGCTTCCGCCCCTCTCCGGTGTGATTGAGAAGGGGGATACTGTCCGCATTGGTTATTTCGCTCAGCACTGTCCCGCGCTTGATCCCGAAACGCGCATCATTGACGCCGTGAAGGATGTTGCCGTCCACGTCTACACGCCCGACGGGGATTTGTCCGCGTCGCAGATAGCGGAAACGTTCCTGTTCCCATCGCAGATGCAGTATCAGAAGGTGTCCAGCCTGTCCGGCGGCGAACAGCGGCGGCTGTACCTCCTGCGTATCCTGATGGCTGCCCCGAACGTGCTGATTCTTGACGAGCCGACGAACGACCTTGACCTCGCGACGCTGAATATCTTGGAGGATTACCTTGACTCCTTCCAAGGCGCGATTATCGCCGTCAGCCACGACCGCTACTTCCTCGACCGCATTACGACGCACTTGTTTGCCGTGGAGGATGCGCACATGGTGCCCTACATCGGCGGCTACCAGAGCTACCTCGACGCGCAGGAAGCGAAAGCGGAAGCTATGGCGGATATGAAGCAGCCCGCCGCGGCAAAGCCGAAAGACACCCGTGTGCGCGTGCAGACGCAGCTGAAATTCTCCTACAAGGAACAGCGCGATTTCGACACGATTGAGAACCGCGTGGCGGAGCTGGAGGAGAGATTAGCGCAGCTGGAGAAGGAAATTGCCGCGAACGCCAGCGATTACACAAAAGTGACGGAATTGATGGACACGCAGGCGAAAACCCAGCAGGAACTCGACGAAGCCACGGAGCGCTGGCTGTTTTTGCAGGAAAAGTGGGAGCAGATTCAGGCACAGAAAGGGTAATACTATTTCCAAATTCACCTGCGCCATCTGCTTGCGCCTTTTCCGCTCTGGCGTCCGGTCGTTCCATTTAGCGTAGCACTGCTACGCTGCATTTCACTCCCGTTAGCCAGAACGAAAAATTCGCGGCGCATCTTGGCGCATTCTCATTTGGAAATAGTATAAGACAATCAAAATAAGCACCTTGATGCATTCAGTTGCAATCAAGGTGCTTTCTTCACCTTACAAACTGCTCTTCGCCGCCGCGGTGGATGATGAGGTGCCACTCCTTCGTCGCGTTTGTTTCCCAGCGGAAACCAGCGCCAATTTGCGTCACGCGGTAGAATGTGCCGTCGGCAAGCGTGCATTCAGTCGTGAAATCCGGCTGAAACCAGTGCAGGACGACCCGGTCGGCATCGTCGGCGTCGGTTGTGCGGTCGTTCACGCCGACGGGGAACAGCGCATTTTCGCGAATCAGCACGGGCAGGGCATTGTAGCCGCGAATCTGGCGGCAGCGCCCTGTCCAGCACAGACCGGACAGCTCCGCCCACAGCCCGTCGGGGAGCGAGGCATCAATCGTGCCTTCGTCGGACAGACGCAGCACAAGCAGGTCATCCCCGATGCGAACGCCGCCGTCCAGCGGGAGAATCGCGCGGCCGGGGCGAAGGTACGGCAGGAACGATAATTGCAGGCAGGTGTATTTGCGGATGACGTTGCCCGGCTGCGCGTCGCCGGAAAGATGACGCAGGAGCAAATCCGCCGGAAGCGGCTGACCGGGCTGCATCAGCGCATACGCCGCGCGGAA